>Ga0222695_1000259_pt1 | contig 33697 bp, 27 predicted proteins | sample AntAcemetage1398_FD_179834 | JGI IMG/M metagenome (GOLD analysis project Ga0222695, IMG submission 179834) | Saline water microbial communities from Ace Lake, Antarctica - #1398 | ecosystem: Environmental > Aquatic > Non-marine Saline and Alkaline > Saline | place: Antarctica: Ace Lake...
GTCACCCGTATCGACAACAATCTTCATCTTATGGTTGCACATGGCTTCGTTCAGCATACGCAACAATATACACTATATCCTAACTAAAGTCAACTATTAATCTGAATGGCCGAAAGTCATGTTATAAATACGTTACCGTATTTACGAATACATGTACTAAGGCACGAGGCTTTTACCCAGCTCCGCCTTCTCAATTACATCAGGTTATGCGTTACAACTAGTTGTTTTTATACTATATTCGTTCAATAATTATATTTTTTATCCCATTTTCCGGGAGCGGGCTCCGCTTCCGGGCCGGAGGGTACACAGGCCGTTGGGCAGGGTCTGTTCCGTGAAAGACTGAAAATGGGCAATCCACAATTGTGAGCGCCTCGTTCCCCAGAATAAACTCAGCAAGCTAACTTGTATAATATTTACCGTACTTACCGTATTTTCCCATACCATAATAGCTTGAAAACCGAACATCCATCTTGTTTAGTATAATACCAAGGATTTTCTCTTTACCCATTTTTTCTATCAGATCCGAAACCATTTGGCGCGGTGTGCTTCCGTATTCCACAACAAGAATGACTCCGTCTACCTGCCTTGATATGGCGTTTGTCTCGGCGGTGAGTTTCGGCGGAGGTGAATCAATCACAATATAACGATCGCTATATCTATCTCTTGTCTCTTTAAGAAGTTTTGACATTTGTTGAGAAGACAAAAGTTCAGATGGATTGTGCGGAGATTTACCCCCTGGAACAATGCTCAGTTTGTCCACTTTTGTTTTAAGAATAAAAGAAGAAAGTGATGTACCATTGGAAAGGCACTCACTGAGTCCGGGCACATCACCGAATCCGAATTGTTTGTGGATGCTGGGCAAACGAATATCACAATCGATAAGTAAGACATGTTCCTGAATACTCTGTGCAATACTTATGGCCAGATTGGCTGCGACAAAAGACTTTCCTTCAGAAGGCACAGCACTGGTCACCATTATCGAGCGAGGCGGCTTCCCTGAAGCAGGAAATAGAATGTTTGTTCGTAATATTTTAAACTGTTCCGCTTCAAAAGATTGGGGTTCTAAAAGCGTAATCAGATTTCTGTCAATTTTACTACTGTCATAAAATATTTCAGGCCTGGAAAAGGATAGATCTTGTATTTTAGGCCGCTTATCTACAGTAATTTTAGAAGGTTTCTTTATTAAAACAGAATCCGCATCTTTTTCCTTTGATTTTTCTAATGCATCAAAAATCTTTCCCACTTTATTCACCTCATATTAGGGTTCCCATTTCTAAATGGTTATGAATTTACCTACAACTTCCATGGTCTGGTCAACGCCATTGAAAGATAACACCGCAAATGCGGTAAACAAAAGAAAAGAGAACATGATGGAAACTATACTGAATATTTGATTAAGTTTTTGCTTTCTTTTATCTTTCTGCTTATAAATTACCGGAACAGTAGCGATCACGGGAAATCCCAAATAGGACTCCACATCTTCAGGACCTCTAAACGATGTATTGAGATACTCCAGCAAAAATATAAGTCCGCCCCCGATTCCGAAACCCGCAGCAAGCACAACAAGGAATAATTTCGGCATATCGGGCGATATCGGCTTTTCCGGCAGCCTTGCCGGATCCAGAATACGGAACTGTTCCCCTTTTTGCTTTTTTTCCATGTTGACAGAAATATCAGCTTCCAGTTTACGGTTCAGGAGCGAATTGTAGGTCCCTTTAATGTTTTCATAATCTCTCTCTATTGATAATAATTCCGTTTCTCTTTTTGGAGTGTCGTCTACCAGCTTCTGGTAAATTCGTATTTGGTTAACCAATTGTGAAATATCCTGTGATAAAGTTTTGATCTCTGTTTTTATGTCCGAATTTGCGAAAACAAACTGCGATTCTCCTGTGCCTTCTTTGTTTTTCTCAAAATCTGATATCATCTTTTTTAACCGGATAACGTCCGGATGTTTTTCAGTATATCGCGTTTGGAGATACTGAAGTTGTGCTTTAGCCTGTTCCGGACTTAAGGATCTTTCTGAATCGATTACAAGCCGGCCGTCAGTTGTCATCCTGGTGCCAATATCCTGTGCCATCTGGTTTCCAGAATTTAATAGCCTATTCCTTGCCTCCCTGAGGGCTGTCTGTTTTGAACTCAGTTGTAACTGGAGCCTATCGATTGCCCTCAGATTGGAATCAAGCTGTTCAGGGAGTCCGCCCATATATTTTTCGCGATATTCTTTAAGCTTTTTTTCCTGTGCAACAAGTTGTTTGCGAATGGAATTTAACTCTTCATCGAAAAAATCACTGGTTCCGACTGCCTGCATTTCCCTTACCCTGAGATTTTCATCAATGATATAAGAGGACAGGGCATTTGTTATTTTCATGACCTTTTCAGGATCTTTTCCCTTAAAGGAAATTGAAAATGCATCCGTATCGCTTCGCCGGTTTTTTCTTGTTAAATCCACAGAGATACTCTCTCTCATGCTTTCTATTTTATCTTCCATAAACATATCTTCGGATCCGGGGGCTGTAAACAACCCGAAATCTTTTATAATTTTTTGGAGATTTGAATAGCTCAGTATCTGCTGTGATATGGTATTAATCCTGGAATCGATATCAGTGGAAACAACGGATTGGACATAATTGTCCGGAACTCTCTGGGGCTGGACCAGTATTAACGTCTGGGCGCTGTAAATCTTCGGGAGTGTAAATGCTAAACATATCCCTGCGATCATGGAAAGGCAAAACGAAATAATCATGTACCAACGTCTTTTTATTATAATTTCAATTACTTCTTCTGGTTTTAACCCTTGTGTTAATTTTTGCATTGCTTTTTTTCCTTTAGGTTCAGGCAAGGCCATAAGTCTTTATCTTGTTCAACAGGGATTTATAACTTATATCGAGCAAAATTGCAGCTTTTTTTCGGTTCCAGTTGGTTTTTTTAAGGGCTTGTTTCATGATCTTTTTTTCTGTTCGAGTTATAAATTCCTGAGAAATATCCCTTAACGAGACTTTGTTTAAATCCTTTAAATATTTTTTAACATCCGAAAGCTCTGCCACGGTATAGATATCTTCACTGCAATTGATAGGAGTTGCCAATTTATTCTTTTGATTTGACAGACAAAATTTATTAAGCATGCTCTCTTCATTCCCTATCAAAACAGAATGCCTGACCACATTTTCAAGTTCTCTAACATTTTCGGGCCAGTGGTAACTGCTAAGTATGTTTTTGGTTTTTTGGGACAGGTTGAAATGGCTTCTGCCAATATTCCCGCAAAACATGTCATTAAAAAAAACGGCCAGCAGGGGAATATCCTGGATCCGATGTCTGAGCGGCGGAATATCGATACGGATTACATTTAATCGGTAAAATAGATCCTTTCGAAATTTCCCTTTTTCCACAAGCTTACCAAGGTCAGCATTGGCTGATGCAATAATCCTGGCATCGACTGTCTCTTTTTCCTCATTACAATATGTTGAAATGATACCTTCGTCTAAAACCTGAAGCAGTTCGGCCTGAAAGGAAGCGGACATTTTTTCCATATGGTCTAAAAAAACAGTGCCTGTGTCTGCAACCTTGAATATTTCTTTTGGGTTCCAATGGGCATTTGCAAAACCCCCTGGATTAACCCCAACTGGCTCACTTTTAAAAGATTCGTATGAAAACCCGGCCGTGTTAATTTTAATAAACGGATTGTTTCTCCTATCCGATTTGAAGTGAATGGCTTTGGCCACCAATTCTTTGCCTGTTCCCGGTTCTCCTTGAACGAGAACCGTCTCTTTAGAACTGCTCAATTCGAAAACCAGCTTTTTTATTTTTCGCATTTCAGGGCTATTACCGATTAACAACGGACAATCCTGAGACATTTTGCTCTTCAATCGGTTGCCGTGAATTCTTCTTATCGCCATTTTTACTTCATATGGCTCAACGGGTGTCCCTATAACAAATATGTCATCAAAAAAGTCTGTGTCTATAAAATCATGAATAGCATAATCACCTGAAATAATCAAAACAGGAAGGCTTCGGTCTTTCATCTTTAATGTATTGACGAATCTTAAGGTTCTTTCCAGGGAAAGGTCCCCTGAAATAACCAGACTGGGATTCAGCATTGACAAATTATCAAGACATGTTGTTTCCGTATCAAAAATAAATGCAAAATACCCCCATCCCGAGATTATTGACTTTAAATAATCTCTGCGCACCTGATTTGTTTCGAGAATAACTATATTATGTTGTGATGCTAAGGTCATAAAATTATATTTACTCGGGGCGTCAAGTTATGTGGCCGTCTGATATATAAATTTGCTCCAATTAAAGCAAATTGCATGCCGCTTATTTAACAAATTTTGAGTTAGACAAACAATTGCAGGAAGAAGTTTTGTATCTTATGTAAATTAATACCATTTTTTAGAAAAATTTTGCATCTCATGTTTGCATTTTTTTTCACACCGTTTTTTTTCAATCATTTTTGGCTTGACTTATGGCAAATATGAAATTAATTACATATTTATGAGAAATTAATTACTGATTATCGCAAATTTGTTGTCATTTTTTTGACAATATCTGTCACTGGTCCTTTAGCATTTATCATTTGACATGGGTCGTTAGACATTTGTCTACCCCATGAAATTCCTGCCCCAAGCAGAACTGTTCCACCGGGGTCATAAGATATTGAATAGTTAGTCACTGATTCTTGATTATCTCTAAAATAACTCGACACGTAAATGTTTTAGCTGTAGTTTTGGTAAGTTCTCAATAAGTTCTGGTGTATGAAATGTTTATATTGACCCGGCTCCATAATTTATTGAGATGTTACTAATTTTTGGATGTGGAAAAAAGTATGCTTGCCAAATCCATCAGAATATTATATATGTAAAAATCAAATCGTTCTTTTTGCCTGTGGTCATATTTAACCGCCCTGATACCATCTTCCGGAGTTACAGGGCAGGCAAATGGACATTAATATTACTTTTAAATTTGTGTTTATTCGTGTCCATCCGTGGTTAAAATTAAAGATACTATGCTGTTTATCAAACAATTAAACGTGTTGGTTGATTAAAAAAATGTTTAATCCCTATAGATTGCTCATAATTGATGACAACAAAGAAATTCTGAAGGCACTCACCGATTTTCTCAGCAAGAAAAAATATGATGTTGTTTCTGCTTCCGACGGCTTGGATGGACTGAAATTGATTGAAACGGAGCAGCAAGGATTTGACCTGGTAATAACAGATCTTGTTATGCCCAACATAAGCGGGGTCGGCCTTATCTCAATAATCAAGAAAAAATTTCCTGATTTACCGGTTATTGCCATAACCGGATGGGGTGAGCATCCCGAAGCGTTGGCCACAGAAGCCCAAGCCAACCGGGTATTGGAAAAACCATTTGATCTTTCTGAGCTCGACACAGTAATTAGGGAGCTGCTTTCTATCTAAAATCTACACAAGTTAAATAGGACGCCCCAGTACCATCTTCCGGAGCTACGGGGCAGGCAGATTTTCGCAGATATACACAGACAATATTGTTATTTTGCAATTTAAAAATTCAGACAATCTGTGTTCACCTGCCCGCTTGTGCCTCGCATGGCAGGCGGGTCTGTGTCCAATAAAGGAAATTCTGAGACGTTTAATTTATGGTACCTCCATTAATCGGAACAAGTAACAGCATTAAGAGAATTAATGAGCTGATCGAACACGTTGCCGACACAGGATTAAACGTTTTAATCTCCGGTGAAAGTGGTGTCGGTAAAGAGGTTGTTGCTCAGAACCTTTACCATAAATCTTTAAGAAAAAACAAACCGTTCATAAAGGTCAACTGTGCCGCATTGCCGGATGGGTTGCTTGAAAGTGAGCTTTTTGGATTTGAGCGGGGTGCTTTTACCGGAGCTGAACGAAAAAAACGTGGGAAATTCGAGCTGGCACATCAAGGGGTTTTGTTTTTAGACGAAATCGGTGATATGTCTCTCGCGCTTCAAGCCAAACTTCTTCATGTGCTTCAAAGTGGCGAGTTTGCCCCACTCGGTTCCGAAAAAGACGTTAAAGCAGATGCCTGGGTTATAGCAGCTACAAACCAGAAGCTCGAGAAAAAGGTCGCAAAAGGACTTTTTAGAGAAGACCTGTACTATCGACTCAATATCATAAAAATATACATCCCCCCTCTTCATGAAAGACCCGAAGATGTCCCTTTTTTAATTGACCATTTTATAACAAAATATACTCCACTTTTTGATAAAAAAAAGCTATTGAAACCCAGCCATGACGATATGGAAAAACTTATATCATACAGCTGGCCGGGAAATGTCAGGGAACTTCAGAATGTGCTAAAAAGCTGCATGGTTATCGGCAACTGGAAAGAAGTTATCGATGATTTTTCCATGAAAAACCGATCCTCATTGATTTCAATGTCGGATGAACCATCCATGAACGGAGCTTCAATCGTCGATAACCTATTAGACTTTAAGGATGATTATTCATCAGACAATGCATCTTTTTCTCTTAAAAAGATCAAGAAAAAGGCGCTGGACAGGATCGAAAAAGAAGTTATTTCATTTGTCCTTGATAAAACAGGCTGGAATCGGAGCAAAGCAAACACAATTTTAAAAATAAGTTATAAAACTCTCCTTTATAAAATCAGTGATCTTGATATTAAACCACCCCTCAAGTAAAGGATCCTGGTCCAAAGGACCAAGCTTTGTTTTATCCCCGGAAGGGAATTGATTTGTTGGAAGTTCAAAAATTACAAATATCAAATCACAAATATCAAACAATTTCCAATGACCGAAATTCAAAATTCCAAACAATGTTTCGTCCTGAAAGATTTTGGTCACGCGCAGCGCAGGCGCTTGCGCCGCGTGTTGAATATTGGAATTTAAGATTTATTTGTAATTTGGTGCTTGGAATTTGTGATTTTAGACACAAAACTCCAAGCCAGAGTCACATCTATCTCTGACCTGGCCCAAAGAATTAGGTTTTTCAGGGCAAAATAAAGTAAAAAAGCAGGGCACTGCCGAATCAGCATCTGACCTGCTTTTATTTTAGATATCTTATTTTAAAAAAATCACATAGATAAAGCAGCTGAAAAAGTCGCTCTACGTTCCGGGCTGCCTCTTCGATTCTTTCCTTCTCTCAAATCTTTCCTGTTTTCTATTATTACCACCTTTCCACTTCTACGATCTATATTGTCTCGCCGGTCAAGGCCGGTCCTGCGATCCTCGTCCAGCCTCCTATCCGGGATATGGTTTGTGTATAAAAATTGTCGCCTGTCAATACCTAACCGTCTGCCCCCATTATCTATAAGTGCTATTGCCATAGCCGTAATGTTCATAGTCGAATCCTCAAGCACATAAGTATTTAGTAAAACTCGTCATTATAGAATCCAGAATCTATTTAAGATACAATAAGGGCATTTGAACTTAGCCTTTCCCCTATTAATTTCTCCTAAGCCAAAATCATTCACACTTAAAATCTGCACTAACCTTTTTTCGAATTCTTAAAACACCTGCTGCAAAGAAAATGCCAGAATAAAAATAAAATTAGCATTCTTTTTTATTAGAATTTTATTCTTTAAATATTAAAGAGTTATATATAATAAAACGGGGCTTCCTGCTTATGTCTTAGCTTCGGTCAGACTGATTTTTATGTAAATCATGTTACAATTACATAAAAATTATGTAATTTATTTCACAAATGTTTTTATTGAAAAACAAAACGTTTTAATGGTAAAGTTGATTAATACTTTCAAAAGCAGGAATAACCGGTTTGGTGTCCCGCTGATATGAGGTTTGCAGAAGTTGGGTAACACAAAAAATATTTCCGTGGAGGTCAAATAATGGGCTGTTTGAAAAATTTTCTTATTCTTTATCTTTTTGTATTTACTCTGTTGTATGGTTGCTCATCAAATGAAGAGAAGAAAGTTTCTTATTTTGAAAAAGGCAATGCCTATTTTGAAAAAGGAGAATACAAAAGTGCAGAGCTCGAATTCAAAAATGCGATACATATAGATCCTGAATACGTCGATGCTTATATAAAGCTTGGCCAAACCTATCTTAATCTCGGAAATCCTAAAGAGGCTTTCGGGGCATATTCAATGGTTGCAAAGCTTGATCCGGGAAACTTGAATGCCCAGCTTAAGCTATCCACATTCTATTTGTTAGGGAAAAAATTAAAGGAGTCCCGGGAGAAAATTAACGCGGTTTTAAGTAAAGCGCCGGAAAATATAGAAGCACTATTTGTACTCGCCGGAATCCTTGAACTGGAAAAAAAGCATGGTGAAGCTGTATCTGTATTTGAAAAAATTATTAGACTCAATAACAAGGAACCCCGTGCATATATAGAGATCTCCCGCATACTGGCACGTCAGGGAAAGCTTTCGGAAGCTGAAACTATTCTTAAAAAAGCGGTCCAGCTTAATCCTGACGCTGTAAGCCCACATCTTGCCCTCTTTAGTTACTACGACAGTAATAAAGACTACGGCCGTGCGGAAGCCGAGATAAAGAAGGCCATCGACATAAGCCCTGAGAATTCAGATCTTTTTATTGAATTAGGCAATTTTTACTTCAGACATAACCACATCAGCAAGGCAGAAGCAGCGTATCTGAAAGCTGTTGTAATCGACCCCAAAAATATAAAGCCCTATATGGTCACCGCAAGATTTTACGATGCTATCGGCAGCAAAGACAAGACGTTAACCATGTACAACAAGGCGCTTGACCTTCAGCCTGAAGATTTTCGGATAATGGATTCGATTGCAAGATTTTATGTAAAAAATAAAAAAATCGGGGATGCTGAAAAGTATATCACCGATATTTTAAAACAAAGACCCAAATATTTTCCGACGAGAATGTTAAAAGGAGAATTCTTTGTCTATCAGCGAAAGTTTGATGAGGCAATTGCATTATTTGACCAGCTAATAAAGGAAGAACCAGGATATGCCCGTGTTTATTACTTCAAAGGAATTGCACACTTAGGCAAGGGTGAATCCAGGCTGGCAAAGACAGCTCTTGCCAAAGCCATTGAATTAAACCACCGGCTATTAAAAGCAAAGCTCCTATTGGCCGAAATTTATTTGGGCGAACGCGATGTTAATCTGGCTATGAAACAAAGCCTGGAGGTTCTTGAAATCGCACCGAACAGTTACCCGGCGAAAATGATTTTAGGAAATGTCTACATGTATCAAAGAAATTTTAAGGAAGCAAAGAACACATTTGAATCATTAATCAAACTTGCACCGGAAAATCCTGTGGGATATTTTCGTCTGGGTCTTTTACATCGTTTGCTAAAAGAGTATGATCCTGCTTTGGAAAACTTTGAAAAAGCCATGTCATTAAATCCTAACCTTATGGATGTATTTACCAATATTATTCTTGTGCATGCCGCAAAAAAGGATTTTGAAACAGCAATTTTAAAGTGTGACAAAAAACTGAAAAAATTACAGGACGCTCCTGATCTACTGGCTATTATTTACAATCTAAAAGGAGGACTCTACCTTACCCAGCACAAAGAAAAGCAAGCGGAAGCATCGTTCAAAAAAGCTTTAAAAGAAAATCCGAATTTCCTGCGCCCTTATTATGCGCTTGGCAAAATATATCTTACAGAAAAAAAAGAGAATAAAGCCATTGAACAATACAAGACTGTCTTGGAAAAAAATCCTAAGCAGACAGCTCCCCATATGCTGTTAGGCACTATTTATGACATGCAAAAAAGGGTTGATCTTTCAGAAAAGCATTACAGATCGTCGCTCGACATCAACCCGGACTTTGCTCCGGCCGCCAACAACCTTGCCTATTTGCTTGTAATGCAAAACAAAAATATCGACGAGGCCTTGGAGCTTGCACGAAAAGCAAAGGAAAAACTTCCCAATGACCCCAACGTAATGGACACACTCGGTCTGGTTTATTACAAAAAGGGTTTATTAGAAAGCGCCATCGGTGAGTTTGCGGACAGCCTGGAACAGATGCCTGAAAATGCGGTTGTTCACTATCATCTGGGCCGGGCCTATTATAAAAAAGGCGACAAGAATCCGGCTAGGGCAGAACTGGAAAAGGCTTTGAATCTGGATCAAGAATTTGAGGGCGCCGATGATGCTCGACAGATATTATCCACAATATAAAATTTTATGTTCGATCATAAAAAAACGGTCCGCACTCAGAGGATGTGGTTTTGAAATTTCTTTCCCTTAAGATACTTATATTATGTATCCTTTTGCCGCCGATTCTCTATATAGTTTCTCTACAATCCATTGAGAGTCATCTTAATAAGCGGTATGCAAAAGAGATAGGAGACATTTATACGGGAGATACACGCCCTTTATTTGATGGGAGCGTGAGACTGAAAGATGCCATAAATAATAATATTGACCGCTATCTTCAAAGCAAGGCTATCCTATCATTGGGGATTAAAGCAAAAGTAACCGTTGCCACAAAACAAAACACTATTTTATATCCTGCTGTTTTTAATGATGAAGAGGGTGACATTCCTCCGTCTGCCCCCATACAAGTAGCTGCTGACAATTACAACCTCATGAATGAAGGCCTTGTGGTAAATGTCGACTTAATACTCGAACATAACACCCTGCTTTCAAACGTCATACTTGCTTTTTACATCTGTATGTCCGTATTAGTATTATTCTTATACTATAGGACAGGAATAAAAAAAGCCAGACAGGAGTACACCGAAAAAGAGACTGAAATCGCACGGCTTCTGGAATTCGAAAAAAATCATACCAGCAAACTTAAGGACCTGATAAAAGTCAAACAAAAACTTATAGCTGAAATTATTAAGATAAAAAGAAAGCTTGTACATGAAAAAATCAGAGCCAGCAAAAACGAAGATGATTTGATAAAAGAAATTGTCGCTCTCGAAGAAAATATTAATGAAAATATTGCGTTACAAAATGAGAAACAAGAGGAAATTAATGCCTTAAAAGAAAAAATAAAACTCTTTGAAAAGGAAAGGCAAAAAGAGAACAAGCAAAAAACAAATAGTTTTAATAGGGTCCGGAAACGATTTAAAACGCTTTATAAAAATATATCCGTCAACAAAAGAGCCCTGGATGGTTTCTTTGACCTTACGGATGACATGAAAATAAAAGTGGAAGAGATCATCCACAAACTTAATGAAGACCCAAGCTTTGTGTTGGTCAAAAGAAAGGTATTCGGAAAAAAAGGTCGGGCCACGGTTCAGGAGGTAATATTTGCATATAAAGGACGCCTTTATTTCCGCAAAACAAAAGATGGCAAAATCGAAATTCTTACCATCGGCACCAAAAACACCCAGATAAAGGACCTTGAATTTCTTGATAATCTTTAACCCACATCTTTTCATACTTGAAAAGTGTGAAATGACCTAACCCGGACAAGCCGGCCTCCGGCTTGGAGAGAACCAAACAGATTAATCCTCTTGAAGCGAACAGTTTAAGTGATAACGTATTTGAATGACGAATAATGAATGACGAAGGGTGGAATTGCTTCGCTCTTGTTTTTTATATTAATCAAAATGGTTAAATACCTTCCTTCGACATTCGATATTCATCATTCTACATTTGCCCAAAAAATATATTTTGCCCTGTCTGCGTGTGGTCACGCACAGGCAGGTACAAAAAGCACAAAATTTGCAACTAATGAAAATACCTAAAGAATATAATCAATCAAAATTATAAAACGTTTTAGAAGGCAAAGGAATATTGGTTGACATTCTGTTTTTTCTAATTTAAATATAACGTTTTTATTCACCACCCCTTGCTCTAATAAGCACTTATTGATAATTTTAGTGTTTTTTATGGTAAAAAATATCTAAATTTATTGAGTGTGAAGTGCCTAAAGTGACCTAAAGTGCCTAAAGTTAAGGTATTCTGTCAATTTTAGCTGAAATAAATAGCCGTAGCATAGCAACTCTTTAACTTTAGATCACTTTTAACTTTTCCGGTTTATCCGGGTTAGGGCTTCATATCCAAAAGGAGGTTATATGAGACGGTACGAAACAATTTTTATTATCGACCCCGATCTTTCTGAAGAAGGGCGCGCTCCCCTTTTTGAGAAATTAAAAGATCTTTTTCTCCAACATAACGGTCTGCTTGTTGTGGCTGACGAATGGGGCGCCAGAAAGCTCGCCTATGAAATCAAGAAGAAGGCACGTGGGTATTATGTTCGTTTAGATTACTGCGGAACCGGAACACTTGTAAATGAAATTGAACGATTTTTCCGGATTGATGATCGGGCACTAAAATATATGACGGTTTTGCTCGAAAAAGACGTTGATATTGAAAGCGTGAAAGAAGAAATGGCTAGGACGGAAGCCGAGAAAGTTAAAACCGAACAAAGCGATGAATCCGATGCCGTCCATGATAATGAATCTACTGCCGATACAACGCCTTCCGATGCTCCGGAATATGAGACTGTAGAAGACGAAACCACATCATCCGCAAGTAATGCAGAGGAGATATAAAATGAATGCACCCTTTGTCCGCAGGAAAAAAAGAATCGGTGGAAACAGAAAGAAGAGAGTATTTCATCGTCGCAAAGTGTGTCGTTTCTGTGCCGACACCAGTATAGTTATAGATTACAAGGATGTAAAATCACTTCGGTATTTTATAACGGAACGTGGCAAGATCATTCCAAGACGTATATCCGGAACATGTACAAAACACCAGCGTTCCTTGACTCTCGCAATCAAACGTGCACGTACAATTGCCCTTCTTCCTTTCGTTGGAACAATGGATTACAATTAAAAAACCTGGTTCTCTAATTCATAAATATGATGACATATTTTTATCTGGACACTATCCTGTATAAGGTGAAGTCCAAAAGTTTGAAGTTTGAAGTGCCTAAAGTGAGCTAAAGTTGAGGAACGCGCTTTCAGCGCAATCAATTATAATTAAAATTGATAGAATACCTTAACTTTAGGCACTTTAGTTCACTTTAGGCACTTTAAACTTTTGCATAAATAGAATGAATAAACCAAGTTATAAATACCTGACCGTATTTACGAATACATGTACATAGGGGCTTGGCCTCAAAGGAGAAAAAAGTAATGCCTCGAACTATTCGAGGGGATATCCCAAAGGATATCGTAAGCGGCATCACAATCACAAGCCTTATATTTGTAATATCAGTTTATATGCCGATTATCGGGTTCTTTTGTTCTCTGTTTATCCCGCTGCCGACTCTTTTCTATCGCTCAAAGCTCGGCAGAACCACTGGAGCTTTCATCCCGATTATAACTATCATAGTGATGATCGCCGTTCTCGGGGGGGTATCAATTGACATCTTGTTCTTTGTTGAACTACTTTTGCTCGGCTTTGTCCTGAGTGAATTTATTGAGCGGGATCTTTCCATTGAAAAGACAATTCTATATACATGCGGTTCAGTGATATTTATAGGTATTGTCGGTCTGCTCTTTTACAGTAATTTATCAAATAAAGCGTGTTATGCCCTTGTCACAGAATATGTATCCAAAAACCTCAAGCTTACATTAGAAATTTACGAAAACATGGGGGTATCGCAGGAAAGTATCCACATGATTTCGAATTCACTGGAAAATATTGAGTATGTTCTGATTAGAATCATTCCTGCGCTTATAGTAGCTTCAACTTTTTTTGTATCTTGGACGAATTTGCTGGTGGCAAAACCCATATTAAAAAGCCGCGGAATCTTTTACCCTTCATTTGGTTCTCTCAAGCTCTGGAAGGCGCCAGAATTTCTTGTATGGGGTATCATCGGATGCGGTCTGTTGCTCCTTTTGCCTGAGAAAACTTTTAAATTTTTAGGTTTAAATGGCCTTTTAATCATGTTAACCATATATTTTTTTCAAGGGATTGCTATTGTATCGTTCTATTTTGAAAAAAAAAGATTTCCCCGGATGCTCAGGGTGTTTTTATACACTCTGATTGCCCTGCAGCAGGTGGTACTGATCGTTATAATAGGACTTGGCTTGTTTGATATGTGGATTAATTTCAGGAAATTAGAACATAACCCGAATCAGCCGGAAAAGTGAGCTAAAGTGAATTAAAGTTTGAAATGACCAACCCAGACAAGCCGGAAAAGTTACAAGTGAACTAAAGTTTGAAGTGAGCTAAATTTAAGGAGTCGCTAAGCTCCGGCTTTTATGCAAAATGGCAGTATTCCTTAACTTTAGGCACTTTAGATCACTTTAGGCACTTCACATTTAATCGGCCAAGCAATTTTTCGCCACAAAAAGCACAAAATTCAAACTTAAGAAGATAATAGAAATATTAACCCGTTTTAAATGGAGACTTATAATGAAAATAATATTGAAAGAAACCATCGAATCATTAGGAATAATCGGTAGCGAGGTAACCGTAGCCAAGGGTTATGCCCGTAACTACCTTTTACCTCAGAACAAGGCGGTGCTTGCCACGCCTCAAAATCGCAAAATGCTGGAGCAGGACAAAGTCAAATTTGAGGTCCAGATTGCCAAGGAGAAAGAATTTGCCAAAGAGATGGCAGAAAGACTTGAAGGCGTCGTATGTACCATTGCTGCAAAGGTAAGTGAAGAGGATCGTCTTTACGGCTCGATTTCAACCCGAGATATTATAAATGCACTTGCAGAAAAAAATATTGAGGTGGAAAAAAGGATGATTTTACTTAATGAGCCCATTAGAAATATCGGCACCTACAACGTCCCTATTCGCGTTTACAACGATGTGGAGCCTGAAATTATTATTGAAGTGGTGCCCGAGTAAAAATTCTGGCCCAAGGACCAGGCTTTGGTTTAACCCTAAAAGTCTGTTATCCTACAGACCGGACAAGTTAAAAGTGATAAGTGACCTAAAGTGCCTAAAGTTATGGAGTCGCTGCGCTCCGCTGATTTTATATAATTGACAGAATTCCTTAACCCTGGCCCAGACCGATCACCAATACGCTATATTCAAAAAGGCAAGTTTGCAATGATATATAGCCGATATCAATATACATGTACGAGTCGCACCAGGGCGGGCTTTAGCTCACTTTAAACTTTAGTTCACTTCAAACTTCTATTGAGATATGGCAGATAAAAAGTTGAAAACCGGAAAAGATCCCTATCTCTATCATCTTCCACCTCAGAGCCTTGAGGCCGAAGAATCTATTTTAAGCGCAATTCTGGTAGACAACAATACGCTTCTTGATATCCTTGAGATCCTTTCGCCCGAGGATTTCTACCGATCTGCGCATCAGAAAATATTCTCCGCCATATCAGAACTTTTTTCGAGAAATGAGCCTGTTGATCTGGTAACGTTGACCAATATTTTAAGAGAGCATGACCGGCTGGAAGAGATCGGCGGAGCAGCATATCTTGCAAATCTTGTAGATACTGTCCCGCTCGCTGTAAATGCACAGCATTACGCCAAAATCGTCCATGACAAGGCCTGTTTAAGACGTCTTATTGAAAAAACAAATTCCATAGCCAAACGGTGCTTCGAGGATCGAGGTGATGTGGATGACGTCATTGATTTTGCCGAAACTTCCATTTTTGAGATATCTGAAAACAAAATCAGGCCGACATTTTATCCCATTGGCAAAATAATCGAAAGCAATATTGATGTTCTTGAAGAGCGCCAAGGTAACCGGGCGCTGGTTACCGGTGTTACCACAGGCTTCACCAAATTTGACGAGCTAACTGCAGGGTTACAGAAATCCGATCTTATCATCCTGGCCGGCCGGCCGGGTATGGGAAAGACAGCTCTTGCTTTGAATATTGCAAAAAATGCCGCCGTAGACGCAAATATTCCTGTTGCCATATTCTCCCTTGAAATGTCCAAGGAACAGCTATCCCTTCGAATGCTTAGCTCCGAGGCAAGAATTGATTCTTCTCGCTTAAGAAGAGGATTCATAAGCCAGGACGATTGGATAAAAATTACGGATTCTGCCGGAGTTTTGTCTCAGTCACCGATTTTCATTGATGATTCTCCCAACATTACCGCTCTTGAAATCAGAGCCAAGTCCCGCAGGTTAAAGATGGAAAAAGATATCGGCCTTATCGTTATTGACTATCTACAGCTCATGAAAAGCCGCGTATCGGCCGAACGGCGGGATCTTGAAATCTCGGAAATCTCGCGATCTTTAAAAGCCTTGGCCAAAGAGCTTGATCTACCGGTTGTTGCACTCTCCCAGTTGAACAGAAAACTGGAAGAACGTAGTGATAAACGTCCGCAGCTATCAGACTTGAGAGAATCCGGAGCCTTAGAGCAGGATGCCGACATCGTGGCTTTCCTTTACAGGGATGAATTATACAACAAAGATGAAAACAATCCCAATAAAGGCAAAGCAGAATTAATCATATCTAAACAGAGAAATGGTCCCACCGGATTCGCCATATTGACATTCTTGGACACATACACTCGGTTTGAAAATTACACCGCCAGAGAGTAAAGAATCCGAGCTCATAGGACCAAGCCTTGATTTGACCCTAAAAGGGTCTGTTACTTTACATACCGAACAAGTTAAAAGTGATAAGTGATCTAAAGTGCCTAAAGTTATGGTGTCGTTGCGCTCCGCTGATTTTATATAATTGACAAAATTCCTTAACTTTAGCTCACTTTAAACTTTAGTTCACTTCAAACTCTTACGCCGTTTCTTCAGGCAGAGCCATCTATCTCTGAACTGGCCCATAGGACCAGATTTTTCATGGCAAAATAAATATGAAAAGGCTTTTTGGGAATATCGGCGGGCTTAAGGCCGGTCAGATCCGAAGGCTTGAAAATTTATATCGCCGTCGCCTTCCTCCTCAGTTCCTTATCACATTCGAGCTTGCTCGAGACATAAGCAGACTCTCCCATGAAATTCGTCGGCAGATCGGCCTTCTTATAAATCGTCAGGGAAAAATAGTTTATGTCATTGTCGGAAACCATCATGGGATTGTGATCCCGGACACCAGTGAATATCGTGTGGCTCCCGGTCGTCTGAAAGGGCTAAGATGCATACACACCCACCTGAATAATGAACCCTTAACCAGAGAAGACCTCACTGACCTTGCCCTTTTAAGACTCGACATTATGGCTGCCATCACAATGACTCGGGAGGGTTATTTTCATCAAATTCATGCGGGGTATATCTTACCAAAAAGTTCAGCCGGAAAGCCGTTTGAGATTTTAAAGCCTCTGAATCCCAACCAACTCGATATCGGATGTATCGACCTTATCCAGTCACTTGAAGCAGAGCTTGCCCATATAACCGCTTTGTTTGAAGCCGATACCGAAAAAGAAAGAGCGCTTCTTGTCAGTGTTACGACGATCTCCAGACCTGCCGCCATGGACTCTTTGGCAGAGCTTAAAGATCTGGCTGCTTCGAGCGGCATTGAGATCGTCGGAACGGTACTGCAGCAACGCCGCAAATTAGATACCAGATTCCTCATGGGCATGGGAAAACTTCAAGATCTGATCATTCTGGCACTTCAAAAAGGAGCAACATTAATAATCTTCGATCAAGAATTAAACCCGTCCCAAATCCGGTCGATTACTAATAAAACAGATCTGAAGGTAATTGACAGAACTCAATTGATTCTTGATATTTTTTCGCAGCGGGCCCAATCCAAGGAAGGGAAACTTCAGGTTGAGCTTGCCCAGCTAAAATACCTGCTCCCACGACTTATTACGAAAAATACCGCCATGTCACGTTTGACCGGTGGTATCGGCGGTCGCGGGCCCGGTGAGACAAAGCTGGAAATAAACCGCAGGCGGGTACGCGACCGGATAGTACGGTTGGAAAGTGCGTTGTCCCTTGTAATGAAACAAAGAAAGCAGCAAAGAGCAAAGCGCACTAAAAAGGAACTGGCTGTTATTTCCATTATAGGGTATACCAATGCCGGAAAATCTACCCTGCTAAACACCCTTACAAAAAGTAATGTTCGGGCGGAAAGCCGACTTTTTGCCACCTTGGACCCATCCAGCAGACGCCTTAAATTTCCGAAAGATATAGAGGTCATCATTACGGATACTGTGGGATTCATCAAAAACCTCCCCAAAGACCTTATGGTTGCTTTTCGTGCCACCTTAGAAGAACTTGAGAACGCAGACCTTCTGTTGCACGTAATTGATATCAGCAATCCTCGTTTTAAAGACCAGATCGAGTCTGTTGAAAGAATACTTGCCGACCTTAATCTCCATAATATTCCGTTTATCCGGGTTCTGAACAAAAAGGATCTCGTTGACCAAACAATTGTTGATACGCTGACCGGGACCCTTGGCGGAACAGCCATCTCAGCCAACGTAGAATCCACCTTAATCCCCCTGATCGCAAAGATGGAAGCCTCGATACATGATATGAAACATCGCCCGTCTGGCCGTTTACATGGCTCAAGGCCCTAATTAGGATACATGCTTTTGAATATCAATAAAAGGAGAACGCTCCACGACGGCATATATCTCTTTCCAACCGACTGAAACTTGTGCTTAAGCACGCGTAAACCCGAGCCGTGACAAAATTATTAAGAACAATTCATCGCTGAATTATCCAATGGGTTTATTTACTTATTATTTCATTCGGCTCGGGCTAACGCGTGCTAAACCCCTCCAAACAGTCAGTCGGTTTCCAAGAGAAACACGCCGTCGTTACGCTTCAGAATAATCAAATGTGTTTAACATGAGATCCTAATAATTTATTGTTGACATATAAATAAAAATAAATATAAATACTCTTTCTTTATGGATCTGGAACTTGTAAAAAGAGTCGGTATCGCCGCCGCTTATAAAGGCCAGAGGGTGCTTTTGTCGCATTATGGCGGAGGGAAATCCAAAGTCGATAAAAAAGGTGCCATTGATCTTGTTACAGAGGCGGATACCGAATCCGAAAAGACAATCATAGGGACACTTAAAAACGCCTTCCCTGATCACACGGTTCTGGCGGAAGAAAGCGGTCTGAATAAAGGCAAATCTGATCATAAATGGATTGTCGATCCTCTGGATGGTACGACAAACTTTGCACATCGCCTCGGTCTTTTCGCTATCTCCATAGCTTTTGCTTTGAGCGGTGATACCGTTATTGCCATTGTCTTAAGCCCGGTAACCGGAGAACTCTTTACTGCCATAAAAGGCAAAGGTGCCGAACTCAACGGCCGCCCCATCAACGTCTCTAACGCTCAAACAGTTTCAGATAGTTTATTGGTCACCGGGTTCCCTTATAACTTAATAGACGAGTTCAACCCCCTGATGGCCCGTTTTTCAAACTGCCTGAAAGCTTCTCAGGGAGTCCGCAGACTCGGATCGGCCGCCATGGACCTTTGTTTTGTGGCCTGTGGGCGATTTGACGGATTCTGGGAACAAAATTTAAAGCCCTGGGATACCGCTGCCGGTGAATTGATCGCAAGAGAAGCAGGAGCGACCGTAACAGATTTTTCAAACAAACCCTTTAATATTTACAAAAATGAAATTCTTGCAACCAACGGTAATGTTCATGAAGAAATGCTTTTATTGTTGGCACTAAAGGATATAGCATGAAAAAGGAATTAATGAATAAAATCTCTTTTGATAATCATCTTGGATGTTTCGGTAATTTCAATATTGAGGATCCGATCTGCAAAAAGTTTTGTGCGTTACGGCTGCGGTGTGCCATAGATCGCAATAAAAATACCCGGATGGAACTGTTGGAGGATTTGATATCTTCAAGCGAAATGTTTATCAAAATACAGTAACTTTAGTTTTTCAAAAAGGTTCAGCCACAAAGACACGAAGGCACCAAAATTATAATATCATTCTTTTTAGTTAAAAGTTTTAAGTTAAAAGTGATCTAAAGTGCCTAAAGTTAATGAATTCGATCATTTTTAAAATAGCCTCGCCCCAGGCGAGTTCCTTAACTTTAGTTCACTTTAGCTCACTTCAAATTTTAGTCACTTTTATGATCAATCGCTATGTTGGATACGGTGACCTGTCATAAAATCCGTCACCATATTTATGAATTAGAGCATTTAGTGGCTGAACGGTTAGCTTTTTTGAAAAACTAAGGCGTCGGAAAGATCTTTCCGGGATTTAATATTCCTTTGGGGTCAAAAACCTTTTTTATTTTTTTCATCAGGTTAAGCTCAACAGAACCGATCTCTTTTTCTATGTACGCGGCTTTTGTTATTCCGACCCCGTGTTCACCAGAAATTGTCCCCCCGAGTTCCAGGGTATAGTCGAACAGAACATCAATTGCGTACTCGGCTTTTTTCAGTTCCGTCTTATTCTTCTTGTCAAGCATTATATTAAAGTGGATGTTCCCGTCACCGGCATGTCCGAAACTCACCATAGTAAGCCCGGTTTCCTCCTTTAAGGAATTTATTTTTCTAACCATATCAGGAATCTTACTTCTTGGAACAACAATATCCTCATTGATCTTGTCCGGGGCGTACTGGAACAGGGCCGGAGAAATCGCCTTGCGTGCTTTCCAGAGATTTTCAATCTCCTCTTTGCTCTCGGCTATTTTAATACCTGTTGCGCCCGAAGATATGCACACCGTTTTTAATTGATTTATAAGTGTCTCCGTCTCCTGGAGCTTCCCGTCAACTTCTATGAGCAGCAACGCTTCGGCTTCAACGGGCAGGCCTATCTTTAGCCGGCTTTCTGCACACCGGATTGAAGCATTATCCATAAATTCTATGGTTCGAGGGATGATACCACGCCTAATGACTTCTGAAACCGCTTCCGCCGCAGTATCCAGTTGGTCGAAAACAGCCGTCATAGCTTTTACATCTTCGGGAAGGGGCAAGAGACGCAATGTTATTTTGGTAATTATGCCAAGGGTCCCTTCTGATCCGATAAGAAGTCGGGTCAGATCATATCCTACCACTCCCTTACTGGTTTGCACGCCGGTATGTATAATTTCACCGGTTGAAAGAACCGCTTCAAGTCCCAGCACATAATCCCGTGTAACGCCATATTTAACCGCCCTAGGACCTCCTGCACATTCTGCCATATTTCCGCCTAGGCTAGAAAATTCCGAGCTCGACGGATCCGGTGGGTAGAAAAGTCCCACTCTTTCAACCGCCCGGTGAAAATGCCCGGTAACCACACCGGGTTCCACATGGGCGATAAGATTGCCCTTATCAATTTCAAGAATGCGGTTAAAACGAGCCATCACAAGGATTACACCTCCGCTGACGGCGAGGGACCCGCCGGTCATCCCGGAACCGGAACCGCGGGGAATCACAAAAAAACCCTCTGAATCGGCAAGATTTAATATGGCGGATATTTCTTCGGTATTACCAGGAAACACGACGGCATCAGGAAGATAAGTACGGGCAGTTGCATCGTATGCATAGCATACGAGATCTTCTTTTTTTCTGCTACAGCTGGATTTACCCACTATATCTTGAAGTTTTCTGAATGTAGTATCTGTGAGTGTCAAGGTTAAAATTTACCAGCTTCGAGCCTGTTACAGAAAAACTCAACCTGTTTCTGAGTCGGGCTGTTTTCTTTTAATCCCCGCTCAACGGCGCCGATGGAATGAAGGGCGGTGGCATGATATCTGTTGAAACTTCTCCCTATGGTCTGAAGGGGAGAATCGGTATATCTTCGTGACAGATAAATCGCTATCTGCCTCGGTCGAAGAATGGATTGTTTGCGAGAACTTGAAACAATTTCAGCAATGGAAATATTATAATATTTACAAACCAGTTTCTTAATGGCATCTATTGTAATGTTTTTTCGGTAACGCACAATGTTCTTAACAACACTTTCAGCAAGCATAAGGTCAATAGGTGATCCCAAAAGAGATGATTTTGCGGTAACCCCGATAAGGCCGCTTTCGAGTTGTCTCACATCCTCGGTGAGTTCAGCGGCCAAATAATGAATCACATCTTCCGGCAAGTTATGCCCGTAATGCTTTGCTTTGCTTTGCAATATTCTGACTCTGGTCCTGAAGTCCGGCGGATCTATATTCGAAATAAGAGAGCATGAAAGCCGTGATCTTAATTTATCGTTGAGCTTCGGCATTTCTGCCGGAAGACAACAGCTGGAAAAAATTATTTTCTTTCCGGATTCAAACAGGGTATCCAGGGTTAATGCAAGTTCGATCTGGGTCCTTTCCTTACCGCTAAGATAATGAACATCCTCAAGCAGCAATACGTCACATTGATTTCTGTATTTTCCCTTGAACGTATTGATGGCATTATGCTGAAAAGCATGAATCATTTCATTACTAAAGTCCTCGGCGGTCATATAATATAAACGTTCCGAAGGATGTTGGGACAGGATATGATTGCCTATGGCCTGGGAAAGATGGCTTTTTCCCATCCCGGTCTTTGATAATAAGAATAAAGAATTCTGAGGGGATTTCTTTCGTGAAGCCAGCGAGAGGGATGCGGAATAGGCAAAGTCATTATTGCCTCCAACGACAAAGTGATCAAAAGTAAAATCTTTCCGCATAAAGCGGCCGTTCTGCGGGCACACATTTATATTGGGAAGCTGCAGTTGAAGATTGTCATCTGTATTGGGTTTTGAATGGACCTTTGTTTCATTGACCTCAATGAACAGTCTGTATTCTTTTCCGGCCACCCGTTTTAGCTCTGATTCTATCAGGACGCCATAATTGTCAAGTACTCGTTTTTTGGAAAAAAAATTGTGTGAGGATAGAACAATTGATTCTGCAGTACATTTCATCAGTTGCAGCGGCTCAATCCACATCCTGAAACAGTGCTTGGGTATAGTTAATTTAATAGCAGCTTTTGTCTCTTCCCAAATGCCCTTCATAGAAGATTATGCTCTCAATTTTGAAAACAGATTATTCTGTTGTTAAGAAAATTAGGAAAATCTAACGATAACAAACGACTTAAGAGTATTATTGGAGTTTTGAAGAAAAATGATTAAATACTAAAAAAGTATCTGCCTATTTAATGGATCATCTCTTTTGTGTCAATCTTGATAAAATCGGTTTTTCGTTTATCTGTTATCGAGTTATTAACAATTCATATCCTATTGTTTTATCAGATTTAATCAACATTGAACAGGCAACTGCTCTTAAATACAACCTTTTTTCAAAGGCTGTTTTCTATAAACATTTTAAACATATCCAGGCTTATCCACAGATTTAAACAATAATGTTATTTTACGAAATCTCCTATTTTCTTCTATTATCTTTTATTTTTAGAAAAAAATAATCGTAATTCATTTTTTTATTACAATTCATTTATGAGAAATAGCAAGGTCTTGATATTTATTGATATGATAAATTTTTATTTGTTTGAATTTTTTTTTCATTTTGTAGTATAAAAAATTCAAGTTAGAAGTGCCTAAAGTGATCTAAAGTGCCTAAAGCCCGCCCTGATGCGATTCGTCCACGTATATTGATATCGCCTATATATCATTGCAAACCTGCCTTTTTGAATATAGGGTATTGGTGATCGGTCTGGGCCAGGGTTATGGCGTCGCTTCGCTGATTTTATATAATTGACAGAATTCCTTAACCTTAGCTCACTTTAAACTTTAGTTCACTTCAAACTCTTGCTGCGATTCTTCAAGCAGAGCCGGATAACTCTGACCTGGCTCACAGGACCGGGTTTTCAAGATCAAAGGAAAGGTTAGTTAAGGCTATGATGATACCAAACGATCGTCCGATTATTGGGATTACCATGGGAGACCCTGTGGGGATCGGCCCGGAAATTATTCTTTTATCCCTTATAAAGCCTTGGATTTACGAACTCTGCCGGCCTCTTGTGATTGGAGATTCCCGAATACTGGGTGCTGCAAAGAAAATTATCCGGAGTCGCCTTGAAATAGAATCTATCAAAACCCCTGATGCCGGAACATATAAATGCGGAAGGGTTGATGTGTTGAACATTTCCGAACTTGATCCGGACAAAACAGCATGGGGCAAACCCACGGTTCAGACCGGCGGAGCAATGGTACACTATATTACGGCTGCAGCGGATTTGGCAATCAAAAAACGTATTGGAGCGATGGTGACCTGCCCCATAAACAAAATGGCCATGCAGCTATCCGGATGTCACTATAGCGGCCATACCGAACTGTTGGCTGAACGTACCAAATCTGATGAATTCGCCATGATGCTTGCCGGAGATAGGCTTCGTGTGGTTCTTGTGACCATCCATGTTCCTTTAAAGGACGTCCCTGCCATCCTTTCACGGCCAAAAATAGTAAACACCATTAAACTTGCCTGGCAGGCACTAAATGAACGGTTTGGAATTAAAGCTCCCCGTCTTGCCGTCTCCGGACTTAATCCCCATGCCGGCGAAGGAGGCATGTTTGGGGACGAGGAAAAAAACATTATTGCGCCGGCAATACGTGATGCCCAAGACCATGGGTTTTACGCTTCCGGACCGTTTCCTCCGGACACTGTTTTTTATCACGCAGCAAATAAACGTTATGACGCAGTTGTATGCATGTATCACGACCAGGGACTTATCCCGTTCAAGCTGATTCATTTTAACAATGGTGTAAATACCACGCTGGGACTTCCGATTATAAGAACCTCTGTTGACCATGGTACCGCTTATGATATTGCAGGAGCCGGTATTGCAAACCCGGGGAGCCTGATCGCGGCCATTAATATGGCGGCCCAACAGGCGGTTTGCGTTGGAAAAAAATAAAGAATCATACAGCCTAAAGGACCGGGTTTTAACCTATGAACACTGATAAAATATGTATTCGCGGTGCAAGACAACATAATCTGAAAAACATTGATGTTGAATTGCCTCGAAATAAGCTGATCGTGGTTACCGGCCTCTCCGGATCGGGCAAATCCACCCTTGCCTTTGACACGCTTTATGCCGAGGGACAGCGCCGGTACGTGGAATCACTTTCCACGTACGCACGCCAGTTTTTAGAGCGCATGGAAAAACCGGACGTAGACATGATCGAAGGACTGTCACCCGCAATTGCAATTGAACAGAAAACAGCCAGCCACAACCCCCGGTCGACAGTAGGAACGGTCACGGAAATTTATGACTATCTCCGCCTGCTTTTTGCCAGAATCGGCACCCCCCACTGCTACAAATGCGGGCAACCCATTACTTCTCAAACACTGGACCAGATTCTGGACAAGGTCATGTCCCTGAGCCAAGGAACCCGGATTGTTATTCTGTCGCCCCTGGTTTCAGGCCAGAAAGGCACACATGAAAAGCTTTTTAAGCGATTGAAAAAGGAAGGATTCGCTCGGGTCCGGGTTGACGGGGAAACCCTGGAAATTGAAGAGGTGGGCGAGCTTGATAAATACAAAAAACATACCATCGATGTGGTCGTGGACCGACTGGTTGTAAAAGAAACGGTTAAAAACCGGCTGGCGGATTCTCTGGAACTGGCCATGTCTCAGTCAGATGGGCTTGTTACTGTAGACGTTGTCGACACGGGGCCCGTTCTTTTCAGTGAAAAATCAGCATGTATTTCCTGTGGAATAAGTTATCCTGAATTCACACCGGCAAGCTTTTCTTTTAACTCTCCCCAGGGTGCCTGCCCAAAATGCGACGGCCTGGGGTCTACTACCGAATTTGATCCGGAGCTTATCATTCCGAACCACGAGCTTTCGCTAAGGGAAGGAGCGGTCGACCTGTGGGCCAACAGAAATACCGTTCATTTCATCGAGTTTTTGGATGCTCTGACGTCTCACTACGGCGTTGACATCTTTACCCCCTACAAGGATCTTTCCGATCTTTTTAAAAATGTCCTTTTGCACGGATCGGCCAATGAACGGATCAAATTCTATTTTGAACGAAATCATCGTCGTTTTACTTATGAAAAACGATTTGAAGGTATTATCCCTAAATTAGAAAGGCGTTATCTGGAAACAGAATCATATCAGTCCAGAGAAGAAATTAAGCGTTATATGAATTTCCGCCACTGCCCCGAATGCCATGGCACCAAGTTAAACAGGGCAAGCAGATCCGTGAAGGTGGGAGATGTTACCATATTTGAGATCACACAACTTTCAGTGGAAAACGCCCATACTTTTTTTGATAAATTAACGCTGACGGGTAAAAAGGGAATCATTGCAAAAAGAATTCTGAAAGAAATTAATGAGCGGCTCGGATTTCTTAAAAACGTGGGTCTAAGTTATCTAACCCTTGACAGATCAGCTTCAACCCTTTCCGGCGGAGAAGGACAGCGGATCCGTCTGGCTACACAGATCGGATCAAAATTGACCGGCGTCCTCTATGTCCTGGATGAACCGAGCATTGGGCTGCACCAGAGAGACAATCAGCGCCTGCTTGCAACACTTTTGCAGATGCGTGATCTTGGCAATACGGTTCTTGTGGTAGAGCATGACGAAGAGACCATACATGCATCAGATCATGTTGTTGACATGGGGCCAGGCGCCGGGGTCAAAGGAGGTGAAGTGGTCTTTTCCGGAACCCCGGAAGCACTTTTGAATGAGAAAAACTCATTAACCGGTCAATACCTTTCAGGCCGGAAGTATATTGAAGTCCCTTCCGGACGCCGTCTTGGAAACAAAAATAAACTGATCATCAAAGGCGCGTCCCAAAACAATCTAAAAAATATCGATGTGGAATTTCCATTAGGCTGCTTTATATGCATAACCGGTGTATCCGGGTCCGGGAAATCGTCCCTTGTTTTGGAAACCCTCTACCATGTTCTTGCCCAAAAGCTCTATCATTCAAGGATGCCGGCAGGCACCCACTCCAGAGTCCTTGGGATTGAACATATCGACAAGGTCATAGATATTGATCAGTCCCCCATAGGGAGAACTCCCCGTTCCAATCCCGGAACCTATACCGGTGTTTTTACTTATATCAGAGAACTCTTTTCAAGAACACCCGAAGCCCGTATGCGGGGATACAAGCCCGGTCGTTTCAGTTTTAATGTCAAAGGAGGAAGGTGTGAGGCGTGCCGGGGTGACGGCATCATAAAAATTGAAATGCATTTTTTACCGGATGTTTATGTTGCCTGTGATGTTTGCCGCGGTAAACGATACAACCGCGAAACCCTTGAGATCAGATACAAAGGAAAAAATATCGCGGAAGTCCTTGACATGACCGCAAATCAGTCCTTCGACTTTTTTAAAAAAATAAGAAATATCAGATCCAAGTTGCAAACACTGATCGATGTGGGACTCGGATATATCCATATCGGTCAGCCGGCCACAACATTATCCGGCGGCGAAGCCCAGCGGGTGAAGCTGTCACGGGAACTCAGCAAAAAAGGTACGGGCAAAACCGTCTATATCCTTGATGAACCCACCACAGGTCTTCACATGGATGATATCAACAAGCTTTTAAATGTCCTGTCACGACTTGTCCAGGCAGGCAATACCGTCATTGTGATCGAACATAACATGGATGTCATCAAAACCGCCGATCATATTATCGATCTGGGCCCCGAAGGAGGGGATCTGGGGGGAAATATTGTCGGGTGCGGCACACCGGAAGAAATCGCTGATATAAGCGGGTCTTATACCGGACAGTTTTTAAAAAAAAAATTATAAGTGCTTTATTGTAAGATCTGTGAAGCTTGCACCAAAACTCTTTTCATTGCCAGACACCAAGGTTTACCCTGTTAAACGGTTTAAATCTTGCTGACTATCGATATTCGATGGTAGTTTTAACAAAAATCTATTCTGATTTTCCAACAGGTAACAGGGCAGGCGAAAAAATACTGATAAATTTATCCGTTTTGTCTTTGCGACGTTGTGGCATTTTTTTTTGGTTCCGGCTTATCGGGTTTGCATAAAACAAAACAGGGCCATGCCTTTAAAAAAGCACGGCCCTGCTTTATTTACATATAGTTTTTTTTAGTGGCCGGCGCCAAACAACCCTGCAATCGCAGCTGCCTGGGGATGCGCATAGATAAGAATCAGTGCGACAACCAGTGCATAAATACAAAGCGATTCCACCATGGCGAGACCGATCAGCATGGTAACCGTAACTTTACCGGATGATTCGGGGTTTCTGGCAATACCTTCAACAGCACCCTTTATGCCCAAACCCTGTCCGATACCACAACCAAAGGCTGCAATCCCGACTCCAAAACCAGCTGCAGTCACACACGCGATAAAAAATTGTAATGCTTGTCCTTCCATAATCTACTCTACCTCCTTTTATTAAAGTTTTTTTGCTTCTTCCATTTTCCCATTAAAAAAATAAAAAGCAAAATATTAAGCCTTTTTTAAAATAACAAAATTATCATTAACTCAAACCTAAGCCGGATATACCTGAAAAGTTAAAAGTGAACTAAAATTGAAAGTGCGCTAAAGTTAGGGAGTCGCTACGCTCCGGCCTTTATATAAATTGGTAGTATTCATTAACTTTAGGCACTTTAGATCACTTTAGACACTTCACACTTAATTAGCTTGGATAAATTTTTTGACATAAAATACACAATTAAGGAACTAAATCTTAAAACCTAAAACGCATACTAATGCGCATGCTCAATGGATCCGGTAAAATACATGACGGAAAGCAAATAAAACACAAAAGCCTGTACCAATGCAACAAAAATGCCCAGAGCCATTATGGGGAGCGGTGCAAAAAACAGACCGGCCAGAGCAAAAAGAATCCCCGCAACAAGTTCATGGCCCATCATATTTCCCATAAGACGGAAAGAAAGTGACAGTATGCGTGCTAAATGGCCGATGATCTCAATGGGAAATATAAGGGGTACCATCCACCATACAGGCCCGAGGAAATGTTTTATATATTTGACCCCGTGATATTTAATACCGATAACATGGGTAAAAACAACAACAACAAGTGCACATGAAAGGGTGGTATTCAAACTGGCGGTGGGCGGATAGAACCCGGGAATAAGCCCTATGATGTTGCAGGTAAAAATATAAAGAAAAATTGTGGCCAGAAGCGGAAAGAGCCAGCGCCCCTCCTCCCCCGTGATATCAATGGTAAATTCTTCAAGTGCTGAAATAATGATCTCCATAACATTTTGTACTTTTGTGGGAACAAGGCTTGCACCTTTTGAAGCAAGGAACCCGAGCACGATAAGGATGATCATAACAACCCAAGTATAAACAATGTAAGGATATGAATGGGCGAAATGCCCAAGACCGATCAGTTCAAACAGCTTGACAAAAAATAGATACGGATGTTCCACCTTAAGTTGCCTCCTTGAAAATATATTTTGTTAGTTCGCACATGGTTGCAATCATTATACTTGCAACCACAACCGAAAGACCGATAAAAAGACCCAGAGGGTCAACATAGTGACCTGATATGAGGACAAATATAATAAGGCCGCTGATTAAAAAGCGGATATAATATTTGGCTAAAACAACTCTGTAAGAAGACAGGCGGGAGGGTCTGAACGCTTTTTTAAGTGTCCGGTACAATAAATGGAAATTTACGGTAACAATAAGCCCGCCAAAGATAATTCCCCTGGCACAATCAGGGGGCAAAAGAATAAGCCCGATAATGCTTGCAACAGAAAACAGAATCCAGTTTGAATGAGTAACAAATTTTAAGAGACGCTGCTGAATTTCCACGCTATAAATATCCTGTCAGAGTTTTCTGCTCTTTTTTATCGCAAGCCCGATATTTCTATATCCTGCCGCGATCCCGAGCCCAAGGCAAATAAGCGTAAACCACGGAGTTGTGTTAAATACCCGTCTGTCAAGGTAAACTCCCACAGCAAGCCCGATAAAGATGGAAAGCGATACGGACAAGCCGATACTGCTATAATATGCCAATTCCTTTATGGCACGTCTGGTTTCCCTCTTCATGGGAAAAAACACCTTACTTGAACAAGAAAAAACTCTTGAAATCAAGAGCCGATAAAACGCATTGCATCTAACACATGAAATTCAGCAAGTCAATGCAAAAAAACATTAAATTTGGTCCATCGCAGATTTTTATGATAACTTGATTTGATGTTAAATATATATTGTTATAGATTACAGCTTAAGACACCTTACATCAAAAACCGGACCGTCAGAACAAACATGCATGTAATTCCCTGAAGCCGCTTTGCCTTCAACCGCGCACCCAAGGCACGCCCCCATGCCACAGGCCATGACCGTTTCCATGGAAACCTGGCAAGGGGCGGTATGTTTTTCTGCGATACCCGCCACACATTTTAACATGTCCAAAGGGCCGCAGGCGTAAATAATATCCGGCAGATCCATTTCCAAAGCCGTCTCCAGGGGATGGGTTATAAAACACTGGTCCCCGGCACTCCCATCGTCCGTTGTGACATGGATTTTCATACCCATACGCAAAAAATCATCGGCGCACAGCAGGTCATCCTTTGATCTTCCGCCAAGAAAAACCATACATTCAAAAGGATCTGTCCCTTTTGTCTGCAGATATGAAGCCAAAAAAAACATCGGCGCAACCCCGATTCCTCCGGCAACAATAAAAATCCGTTTATAATGATTTGAAAACATAAACCCATTGCCCAAGGGACCGAGGATATTTACAACCTCACCTTTACCGTGTTCGGAAAGCATTTTTGTGCCTTCTCCTACCACCTTGTAAAGGAGTTCAATCCCTGCTGCCCGACCTCCGGTGTTAATAATGCTGTGTATTGAAAACGGTCGAGGCAGAAAAGGAGACATTCTGCCGGGAAAGTGCAGCATGATGAACTGACCGGGTGTTGCGTCTGAATATCCATTGTGACACGTTAAACCGATTTTATAATATTGGTTTCCGACCCGGTTATTCCACAGAATTTTTGCTTTTTCCTGATACATATTAGAACTTAAGGGCTTCGCCCCAATTGGAATAGTGGAATAATGAGGTAATGGAATGATGGGTTTGAAGGAATTTTTTACAATTAAAATGGTTTATTTCCGCCCTTATCCCCAATATTCCAGCATTCCAGAATTCCATTCTTCCACTCGGATGGCATAAATAGGTTTTCATTAAAAAACTCTTATTTTCAAGATATTATAGAATTTATGAGACGTTGAATTATTTAAGACCGATTACGGATGCAAATCTTCCGGTGGCACCCTTTCCGCGAAATGAAAAAAACCGGTCCGGATGGCATTTTGTGCATAACCGGCTTAAATTCACGTTATCCATCAAAACCCCCGCCTTGCAAAGCTGGTCACAGCTTAATGACCAGAAATCAAAATGATCGTTATCATCCTTGTACTTCCAGTACCTTTTGGGGATCTCTTTTTCGTAGTTCACAAACTCGGCACAGCATGGACCCAGAGACGCCCCGATCCCCGCAATAATATCCCTGGCATTGCAAGCAAAGCTTTTTTTCATTACCTTTACTGTAATGCCGATGATATCATTTATACTTCCCCGCCATCCCGAATGAACATTTGCCACAACTTGCTGAACCGGATCATACATGATTACCGATTGACAGTCGGCCACCTGTATCACAAGAATCTTTTTTTGTATATTCGTAACCAGGGCATCCCCCACATATTTGTGTTCGGAATCCGGATTAGACACGCCAATTTGTCTGCTTAAAATTTCCGACGGTTCAACTTCACCACAACCATCAGAATCAAATATGATAACGTTATTATTATCTTTCGGAAATACCATGACTCTGCTTCCATGAACCTGGTCCGCAAAAACAAGGTCTTCTTCGTTGAGGCATTTTGATATTATTTCCCTGTTCCGCCTAACATTCCGATCATCATCACCAACACCGAAGCCCACGTTTAAGCTTCGGAAAGGATCGGTGCTTACACCGGTGTTTCTCGTAAAAATTCCATGCTGGATACCGGGAAGGTTGGCAAGTTTTTTAAATTCAAAGAATGAAACACCGTTTTTATGCGTTATTATCATGCCATGAATTCCCTCACTCTACATGCTCGGATTGATAACGCTTTAAGATTCTTTGGATGATTCGCGACGTCGAAACTTCGGGGACTACCGAAACCCTGACCACTTTGCCGCCATTTGCTTTTACAATATCAGCCCCTATGATCTGTTCTTCAATCCAGTCGGCGCCCTTTACAAGCACATCAGGTTTTAATTCCTCTATAATTTTTAACGGGTCCGGTTCATTAAAAATCGTAATATAATCTACACACTCCAAACCGGCCAGAACTTCAGCCCTCTGATTCTGGTTCACTATCGGTCTGTTTTCGGGTTTTATGGATCTTACCGACCCATCGGAATTTAATCCTACCACCAGAACATCCCCTTGGGATCTGGCAGCGGCAAGATAACGCACATGACCCACATGCAGAATATCAAAACATCCGTTTGTAAAAACGATCTTTTTCCCTGACTTGCGCAGGTCATGCACAACTTTTATCAAGTCTTGTAATTCAAATATCTTAGATAACATATCTTTTTGTATTGAATATTTACTATTGACGATTGATGATTTTCTGTAACAATTTACAGATATTCTCACAATATCGTTTCGTTCAGAGAAGTATATAACGTCCGAAGTTCCGAGCCAATCCATTTGGGACTATTTGATCCAGCGTTTTATGTCAATCTTCAATTTTCAATCGAAAATCTTCAATCATATGGCTCGTGCCAGTGTTAGCACATCTACGTGTCCGGCACCACCCCTCAATAAAACCTTTGCACATTCATTTACAGTGGCTCCGGTGGTATACACATCATCCACAAGCAGTATTCTTTTCCCCTTGATTTTCGAACCATTTCTTATATGGAATGCATTCTTAATGTTTGCAAGGCGTTCCTTGCGCCCTAAACCGGTTTGGGGTTCCGTCCATTTTTTTCTATCAAGAACATTTATATCAATGGGTATATCCGGCAATCCCACATGTAAATATTCTGCAATGCGTACCCAGTCCTTTACCAGAAGAAATGACGGGTTGAACCCCCGCATTCTCAATTTTTTTACATGCAGCGGAACCGGCACGATCAAATCCATACTCATTTTATCCCAAAAATTGATAAAAGCGGTAAAAAGAAGGGTCCCGAGAGGTTGTGCCAGTTGGATCTTTTCTTTATATTTAAAACAATGTATCACCGCCATAAGTGTGTTTTTATAAATCCCTGCCGACCGTGCAATTTGGAATCTTTTTGGTGAATCCATGCACTCTCCGCAGACGTGATCTTCCCCCTGCCTGCTTTTAAACACCATGCCGCATCTGGAACATTGGGGAGATTCAACGGGCAAAAATCCTGAAGTACAGGTCGGACACAAAAACGGGGCCATCCATTTCCCAAATATTTTAGAGGTATTGTCCGAATAATAATTACCGGGGTCGGAAGGTAACACTGGGTTTTCAATAAATTCCTTCTCAATGTTCGAACGGTCCGTATCCATAGCCTCTTGTTCCAAATCGCATATTTTATGCGGTGCGGAATGAAAAAAAGATCCGCACACCAAACATCGCGTCGGAAAAAGGGCTTTTTTAAAGGTGTTGGCGATACGAATGAACATATAGGTTTTATTACCATCAAGTTAGTTTGGCTCGCCCCACCGCCCATTACAAACCATGAACGAGCGGCTTACAATTGGAATGGTGGAATGCTGGAATAGTGGAATAATGGGATCTGGGTCTCCGGCTCGGAGAGATAATGCAATATTGGGTGAATGGTATAATTTGTGTTGATGATAAAATTAAAAGTGGCAAACATCCTTTTAGAAATCAACCTTCCAGTATTCCACTATTCCATTATTCCATGTCCAAATTAAAAATATAATACTAAAGAAACTCAGTAAATTCCGGTTAAGTTTTTGCATATGAGTGCAAGTCATTCTGTTCTTTGAAATTTTGTAAGCTGTCTGTATTGCAATAGGAATTGTGCAGTTCATTTTGAATTTTGATACGTAACTGCCGCACCCTTTTGATCGAAACCTTTTCGTTATGCTGTTCGTAACAATAGATCGCAAGCAGCAAGTAGGTTATCAAACCAGCAAGGATCTGAACCAT
>Ga0222695_1000260_pt1 | contig 33682 bp, 33 predicted proteins | sample AntAcemetage1398_FD_179834 | JGI IMG/M metagenome (GOLD analysis project Ga0222695, IMG submission 179834) | Saline water microbial communities from Ace Lake, Antarctica - #1398 | ecosystem: Environmental > Aquatic > Non-marine Saline and Alkaline > Saline | place: Antarctica: Ace Lake...
CGGTGGACTTCAAGAGTAAGAGCGTGGCCAAAGATTTATCCTCAGCTACTGGTGTTTTTTGAGGAAATATTAGCGGAGTACATATGAGAGACTTAGGGGTTTACACAAAAAAGTTGACACTCCCATTTGGGATTATTACATCTATTGTTTTTTTTCTAGTTTTCTTTATCTGGGGAACGAAGGGAAAGTTCTGGACAGTGTTTACAGCTTTTTATCCGAAATTTCATATTGTTTTTATATGTACAGCACTGATTCTTATTGCTGGAGCTTTTCTTTTTTCAGGAACGATCTCCAAAACATTTAATTTTGTTGTAAAGCACAGATATAAGATTTTTCCTCTTCTTGGTTTTGTTCTATCAGCATTGATAGCCGTCTTTGTTTTTCAAAGTGTTCCGCATGTTATTGATGCCAGTCACTTTCTTTGGACTGCGAGAGTTTTTATTGAGACAGGCTCGTTTCACCTTCCTTCCAGTGAACTTTACGAATATTACAGGAACACTTTCAATGTTGATCTGGGCGGTAATTATCTTTCACTTTTTCTTCCGGGATTTTCTGTTTTTCTTGTTCCATTTGAGCTTCTGGGAATATCTTTTCTTTTTACACCTCTGTGTAATGGAATATCTGTTTATTTGATAGGAAAGATCGCAGACAGACAAATGAATGATGACAGGGTTTCTTTCTTTGCAATGTTCTTCAGTGTTTTCAGCTCCTTCTACCTTTTCATGGGCGCATCTTTTATGACCCACTCCTTTAATCTTATGCTTACACTTCTTAGCGTCTATCTTGTACTTTCAAGTGAAAAGAACAGAACGTATCTGATTGCCGGAGCAAGTTCGGCGATAATGCTTTTTATAAGACCTCAGAATGCTTTTTTTGTCTTTGTTTCCGTGTTGCTTTTTATGCTTCTTAAGAAAAAAAAGAACTACATAAAAAAAGCGTTACTATTTACAGTGCCTTTTCTCGGGATAGGGTTTCTTCTGATGTTCTATAACTGGTATTACACGGGCCACCCTACGATGTTTCCTCAAGATGTCTATTTTTCTATAAGAGAGCCATACGATCTATGTCACAGGATCGGTCTTGGAAGGGGTTGCCCAAACACAGAAGGCGATTACCTTCCTCTTGGCGGGCTCACAATGGGTTATGCTTTCTGGGTTGCATTTACCAGAATTACACTTATGAATTTCAACCTGGTAGGGCATCCGCTGATTTTTTTATTTATTATCATTTCCTTTGTTTTTGCTTTTAGGAAAAATTTTGAAATTTCACTGTTTTTCATAGTGTTTTTTATTGGTTACTATTTTTTTTATCTGCCGGGAAATTTGTTTGGTCCAAGATATTTCTTTGAAGTGGCATCTTTGCTTTTTATTCCTGCAGGTTACGGGTTTTTTATGCTTAGAGACAAAGTCGGGAAGGTCTCGAAAGCTCTTATCGCAGCGATCCCGATTTCGATATTTATCTTTCTTTTTGCGATAATAATGCCAAGTCTTATGCGGCGGTTTTCAGATACTTTCTGGAGAACTGACAGAGCGGTTGAGACGGCGATTAAAGAAGAAAACATAAAAAACAGTATCATCTTTGTGCCTAAGTATTACGCCAGTATTTTTCTAAACCTGATGACTAAGCCTCCACATGATGACAACGGGAATCTCATCCTTCTTGATCTTGAAGAAGAGAATAGCTATGCCTGTGCATACTTTATGGAAAAAGGCGATTATGAAGGAGCCTACGCTATTGATTACTATCAAAAACTAAAAAATAAGACAGCTGTTTCACCGATGTACGAATGTTCAAGAGATCATATGAAAATAGAGTTTGAAGATAAGCGTCTGCCGATAACTGGGAAACCGGACTATGGAGTAAATTTTGCTCAAAGCGAGGAGGAATACAAAAAGTTCTATCCTGTTAAAGAGCTCAAAGTTGATGTCTCTGGTGGTAGTCTTTTTGCAATGAAGTTTAAATTTCTCAATGAAAAAAGCTACTATGATTTTACTCATCCGATTCTTGAATCAGGAAACTACAACTTTACCCTTTCTTATGTCTCAGACTGGTGCGGACCGGAAGTAGAGCTTTTTATTGACGGAGAAAAAGTTGAAGTAATTAATATGTTTTCTGAAGAGCAAAAAAGAAACACTGTGACAATTGATCATCATTTTGAAAAAGGAGGACATACCTTTAAATTAACTCCTCTTAGCGGAAATTCATGCGTCATGATCGACAGTGTGGAGATGAATAGAACTGACTGATTTTAATCCGCAACTTGACAAAGACTAACCTTTTCATACAATTCCTACTGCTTCATGTTTCGTTAACAAATCTTGAAGTCGAAAGGTGGTGAAAGAGAATGCGTAGACCTAAAATTATCGCTCCTTTGGAAGTTCGTGTAACTGATGATTTGGAAAGAGCAATTAAGATCCTCAAGAAGAAAATGGCGCTTGAAGGTCTTTACAAAGAGCTTAAGAAACGTCGTCACTACGAGCCGCCGTCGGTACGGAAACGTCTGAAAAAGGAAGAAGCGGAGAGAAGACGCAGAAAGAACATGAAGAAAAAAAGAGTATAATACTTTTTTTTGTTCTAGCGGGGTTGCTTTCGGGCAGCCCTTTTTTATCAGAAAAATTTTTGAAAAAATTCAAGTTTATGGAAATCAGGTTTCTCTGAATTAATATCAAAGAAACTCATATAATGTTTATGAGGAGATCTGTCGGCACATTTATATATGTTAAAGCTCAATGAATCCAAAATGTTAATCTCGTTTTTAGAAAAAATCGAAAATGGGATATGAATCTCTGTTTTCCATTGAGTTTTCTTATTTCTGAGTCCGAAAGGTTTTTTTCCTAAACTGCTTTTAACGCTAATCTTTTTAAGAGTTTCAGGTTTAAGAAAATCTCTATGAATTCTATCTTTCCCGTACTGGCCAAGAATTGCGCCAATCGCATTGATCTCAAAGTTATAGTAACCTTCGTTATTGAATGAGCAGAAAAATTCAACGCAGCTATCCTGCCAGACAGGTGAGTTTGAATCAGAATTTATAGCGGTTACAGATGGTTCCTGGATGTTGAACTTAAGAAAAAAAGCATTGTTTTGAACTTCAAATATGCCATCAACTTTAAGATTTTCCGTTGGTTTAGATGCCCAGCGTTCAGTAAGTGAGAAGTTCAATTAGCTTTCCAGTTTTGACTTAATGTAATTTGTAAGACCACCCTTCTGCATTATCTGATCAACTTCAGGCGGAAGAGGTGGAAAAGAAACTTTTGAACCATCAGGAAGAAGAACTGTGCCTTTTTCTGTGTCAATTTCTACAACGTCGCCTTTTTTTACTTTGTTAACCAGTCCTTTGATCTCAAGAGCAGGAAGACCGGCATTAATGCAGTTTCTAAAATAAATTCTGCTATAAGATTCAGCGATAATTGCGCCCATTCCAAGATATTTAAAACAGAAAGCAGCCTGCTCTCTTGAAGAGCCGCAGCCAAAGTTTTTACCTGCAATTATAATATCTCCAGGCGCGACTTGCTTTACAAAGTCTGGATCTTCGTCTTCCATCGCATGCATTGCAATTTCGTCGGGTTCAGTAACTGTGTAAGTGTACTTCCCGGGGAAAATTACATCAGTGTTGATGTTGTCACCATAAACAAATATTTTTCCTTTTATTAATGTCATGACCGTACCTCTTTTAAATTGTTGCTATTTTTCCTTTAATGGCTGTTGCAGCGGCAGTTATCGGACTTGCAAGATAGATCTCAGCCTGATTGCATCCCATTCTTCCTTTAAAGTTCCTGTTTGCAGTTGAAACAGTAACTTCTCCAGGGGCCATAACACCTTCATGAGCTCCAAGACATGGTCCGCATCCGGGATTCAGGATCATTCCGCCGGCTTCGATAAATATTCTGAAAAGTCCTTCTTCCATTGCCTGCAGATAAACCTCAGAGCTGGCAGGAAGAATAAGAAGTCTGGTGTCTTTTGCGATTTTTTTTCCTTTAAGAATTTTTGCTGCGGCTCTGAAATCTTCAATTCGCCCATTTGTGCATGTCCCTATTAAAACCTGACTCACTTTAATATCTTTAAGTTCAGAGACTTTTTTAACGTTATCAACTGCATGTGGGCAAGCAACAACAGGATCAATTGTGCTGACATTAATTTCAACAGTTTCAGCATATTCAGCATCCGGATCAGGATAAACCGCGGAGTAAGAGTTCTTATCAACACCTATTTTTTCGAGGTAGTTAAAAACCTTTTTATCAGGAGCAATATAGCCGTTTTTTGCGCCTATCTCTACAGCCATATTTGAAAAAACCATTCTGTCAGCAAGACTAATTTCGTCGATGTAAGTGCCTGAAAACTCGACGCTTTTGTAAAGAGCTCCATCGGCATTGATTTTCCCAGCGATATAGAGCAATACATCTTTGGATGTTACATTCTCCTTGGCTTTTCCATTCAAAACAATTTTCATTGATTCCGGAACTTTGAGCCAGATCTCACCAGTTGCCCAGATTCCGGCAGCTTCACTTCTTCCAATTCCCGTCGAAAAAACTCCGAGAGCTCCATAGGTCACAGTGTGACTGTCTGAGCCTACGACAAGACTTCCGGGAAGTGCAAAACCTTCTTCGACAAAAACTTGATGACAAATTCCTCTGCCGCCATCAAAGAAGTTTTTAATTCCCTGCTCATCTACGAGTTTTCTTACAGTCTGGTGGTTCGTTGCTGCTTTTTCACTTGCAGCCGGTACAATGTGGTCAAGAACAATTACCGGTTGAGAAACATCAGCAAACTTTTTCCCGCCCATCTTGCTGAATGTTGAGAAAATCGCCGCCGAATTGTCATGTGTAAGAACATGATCCGGTTTAATGTTAAGAATTGTTCCGGGAACAACATTTTTCCCGGCTCTTTTTGAAAAGATCTTTTCTGCAAAAGTCTGTTCCATTGATGCACCTCTTTTTAAAAGTAAAAGAAACTTAGAGGATTTTTCCATATTCTCTTTTTTTTCGCAATTTTAATTTAAAGATTTTTCAAATATTTATAAATCATTAAAAATTCCGATGAAACAGGCAGTTAACTCACTTTCCAACAATATAATATTTTGAGGAAAAAATTAAATACTTAAGTAGAATTGAAAGGTTATGACTAAAAAGACAAAAAAGTTTGACATTAATGATGGTAATTGCTATAAAAATCAGCGCTTTTTAGATATCTTGGGCTCGTAGCTCAGCGGGAGAGCACTGCCTTGACGTGGCAGGGGTCAGTGGTTCGATCCCACTCGGGCTCACCAGGATTAAGCTTATTGGGGAAATTATGATAAATGTAGTCCTTCCCGACGGGAAGAATATAGAGATTTCAAAAAAGATAACTTGGCTTGAATTTGTCAAAGAAAATATAGGTGAAGGTCTTGCCAGAAATGCTCTGGCCGTTTCAATAGAGGATAAACTCGTTGATGTTTCTGCGGAAGTGATTTCCGGAAATATGAAAGTTATCACTTCAAGAAGCGAGGAGGGGCTTGATCTTGTTCGTCATTCAGCGGCCCATATTATGGCAGATGCTGTTACTCAGCTTTTTCCTGAAACAAAAGTTACGATAGGACCTTCAATAGAACACGGGTTTTACTACGATTTTGATTCTCCTCATCGGTTTTCAGTTGACGATTTTCAGGCAATAGAAAGCAAGATGAAGGAAATTATCAAAGCAAAGCTTCCTTTTGTAAGGGAAGATGTTTCAAGCACGGATGCGATTGAACTTTTTACTAAGATGGGCGAAAACTATAAAGTTGAGCTTATCGAAGATCTTGGTGTGCCGATGGTTTCTCTATATAAGCATGGAAACTTTGTTGATCTTTGCAGAGGTCCGCATCTCCCGCATACGGGCTTTGTGAAGGCTTTTAAGCTGCTTTCAGTTGCCGGGGCATATTGGAGAGGCGATGAGAAAAAACAGATGCTTCAGAGAATATATGCTACGGCATTTCATTCAAAGGATGACCTTAAGGCTCACCTTAAAATGCTTGAAGAAGCAAAAGAAAGGGATCATAGAAAACTTGGAAAGGAACTTGATCTTTTTGAAATGTCCGAAGCTGTTGGCAGCGGTCTTGTTCTCTGGACACCCAACGGCGGCATTATTCGTACTGTTATTGAGAATTTCTGGCGTAGACAGCATATCAGAAACGGTTACCAGATAGTTTATACTCCTCACATCGGGAAAGGAACCCTTTGGGAAACCAGTGGACATCTGGGTTTCTACAAGGACAGCATATATAATCCTATGGATATCGACGGTGAGGATTACTACGTGAAGCCAATGAACTGTCCTTTCCATGTGATGATATACAAAAGGAAAAAGTGGAGTTACAGAGAGTTTCCTTTCCGCTGGGCGGAGCTTGGAACTGTCTATAGATATGAAAAGTCAGGGACGCTTAACGGTTTGAAAAGGGTTCGTGGTTTTACTCAGGATGATGCACATCTTTTCTGTCGACTGGATCAGCTGGGAACGGAATTAAAAAGAACTCTTGATTTCAGTCTTTTTATGCTCAGAAGTTTTGATTTCACCGATTTTAAGCTTTACCTGAGTACAAGGCCGGAAAAATATGTAGGTGAAGTTGAAATATGGGATAAAGCAGAAGAAGCTCTGAAGAAAACCCTTGAAGATTCAGGACTTGAATGGGAGCTTCAGGAAGGTGATGGTGCTTTTTATGGCCCGAAGATTGATATTAATGTAACGGATTCCATTGGAAGAGACTGGCAGCTTTCAACTGTTCAGCTGGATTTTAATCTTCCTGAAAAGTTTGACCTCAGCTATGTTGGAGAAGATGGTGGTGAGCATAGACCTATAATGATACACAGGGCGCTCCTTGGATCCATTGAGAGGTTCTTCGGAGTTCTGATAGAGCATTACAAAGGCGCTTTTCCCCTATGGCTTTCACCGGTTCAGGTTTCAATTCTTTCAGTTGCAGACAGACATGTGGAAACAGCTGAAAAACTTAAAAGTTTACTTGAAGAAAAGGGAATACGTGTTTCAATTGACAGCAGGAATGAGAAAATTGGTTTTAAGATCCGTGAATGGGTTGTAGCCAAAACTCCAAACATTGTTGTTGTCGGAGATAACGAAGCATCGTTGGAAACAATTAGCGTAAGAGTTCGCGGTGGAGAGCAGATAACAATGAAAGTCACCGAATTTATAGACAAAATGGATTTTGACAACCATTATGGAGTTTATTATTGATGAAAAACAAAACTGCCGATTCCAAGGCGCCTGGAGATGGAATTCTCAACAAAACGATAATGCAATCGAAAATGAGAGTTATCGCACCTTCAGGAGAAATGCTAGGTGTTCTTACAAAAAACGACGCTCTTGACAGAGCAAGAGATTTTGGACTGGATCTCGTCTGCGTTTCCCCAAACACAGAGCCTGTTGTTTGTAAGATCATGGATTACGGCAAGCATTTATATAAAATGAAGAAAAAGGCGAAAAAAGCCAAAGCAAATCAGGTGACTATCGAGATTAAGGAGCTTAAGATCAGGCCCAATACCGACACACATGATCTTAATACCAAGATCCGTCACGCAAAAAAGTTTCTTGAAGAGGGAAACAAAGTGAAGTTTACAGTTTTTTTCAGAGGAAGAGAGATTATCTTTGCTGAAAAAGCTCTGGAAAATCTTAATGTTATTATTAACGAACTCGGTGGAGAGGAAAACCTCAACATCGAAATGGATACAGTTGTAAAAAATAAGCGTATGTTTATGATGCTTACGCCGAAAAACTAGTTAGAAGGGAGAAACTTATGCCAAAAATGAAGACCAATAGAGCTGCTGCAAAGAGAGTCAAGAAAACAGGCAGTGGTAAGTTCAAAAGGTGGCACGCATTCAAAAGCCACATCCTGACAAAGAAGACCAAAAAGAGAAAAAGAAACCTTAGAAAAGGTGCTATAATTAGGTCTCAGGATATGCCACAGATGAAAAAACTTCTACCTTACCTGTAAAAACAAAGGAGCTGAAGATGAGAGTAAAAAGAGGGTTTAAAGCCAGAAGAAGAAGAAACAAGATATTAAAGGCCGCAAAAGGTAACTATCAGTCAAGATCAAGAACCTTTAGAGTTGCCAAGGAAACTGTTGAAAGAGGCTGGGTTTACCAGTATGTTCACAGAAAACTTAAAAAACGTGAATTCAGAAGACTCTGGATAACGAGGATTAATGCTGCTGCAAGAGAAAGAGGTTACAGCTACTCGGTATTGATGAATATGCTGAAAAAAGCAGAGATCGATATTGATAGAAAGACACTGGCTTTTATTGCAATGGAAGATCCTAAGGCTTTTGATAAAGTTATCGAAGAAGCGAATGCTAACTAAGACATAGGGGGACGAAATGAGCGTAACTAAAGTTGAACTTGCAGAACTTGTTTATGAGCAGATGAAAGTTGACAAAAGACGTGCAGCAGAACTTGTAGACATGTTTTTTGAGGAACTTAAGAATGGTCTTGTTGAAGACGGAGAGATTCAGATCAGTGGATTTGGAAAATTCGTTGTAAAACAGAAAAAGGAAAGAAAGGGACGTAATCCGCAGACCAATAAACCTCTTACTATAAGTCCGCGTAGAGTTGCTACTTTTCATCACAGTCAGGTCCTTAAAGACAGACTTAACAGTAAAAAGTAATTTTACTAAAGGGCGGGATGTAGCGCAGTTTTGGTAGCGTACTTGAATGGGGTTCAAGAGGTCGCTGGTTCGAGCCCAGTCATCCCGACCATTTTTATAGTTTAGTGAAAAAAACTTTTTTCCTTACAAATGACGACGGTGTTTCAGCCGTCGGGATAAAAGCTCTAGAGAGTTACCTAAAAAAGATTAATATTTCTTTTAATACGGTTGCTCCGCTACACGAACAGAGTGGTGCAGGGCATTCTATAACATTGCATTCTCCTTTAAAAATAAAGAAATTTGAAAATAATGTTTTTGCTGTTTCAGGAACTCCTACTGACGCTGTTTTTATTGGTCTTAATTCAATTGTAAAGGAAAAGCCTGACCTTGCGATTTCAGGGATAAATAAAGGCGCAAATCTTGGAAATGATATAACTTATTCGGGAACAGTTGCCGCAGCAGTTGAAACATTTTATAATGGGATAACTTCTTTTGCAGTCTCGCTTTTCATTGAAGATTTTTCAACTTTTGATGAAAAAACCTTTGACCGCGCTGCAGAGTTATTTTTTGAACATGTTCTTCCTGAAGTTGAACGCAAGATAACTCCCGAGAAGCTTTATTCTGTTCCGCATCTTTTCAATGTGAATATTCCGGCAAGTATCAAAGGAGAAAAGATTCCTGAGATCTGTTGGACAAGTCTAGGAAAGCGCAACTATGGCGGAGAAGTTATAAAAAGAACTGATCCAAGAGGAAATGACTACTTTTGGATAGGTGGTGATCAGACTCATTTTTCAGACATTCCGGGAAGTGATTGCAATGCAATTATAGATGGCTGCATAAGTGTTACTCCGCTAAAAATGGATTTTACTGACAGATCGCTGTTAAATGATTTAAAAGCTAAAAAAAATTAACAATAGGAAAAACAGATCAATGAAAAAAGCCTTTTTTGCCTCGCCGGGACCAAAAACTATGAAAGAATCGCTCTCACTTTTTTTAAAAGGTTTGTGCATGGGTGGAGCAGACATAATTCCCGGAGTTTCAGGCGGAACTATCGCACTGATAACTGGAATTTATGAAAAACTTCTTGCAGCTATAAAGTCAGTTGATATTAACTTTTTTAAGAAGCTCCTCAGCTTTAAGATAAAAGATGCTCTCGCAACAGTTCACATCAGATTTCTGATAGTTCTTTTTTCAGGAATTGCCGTTGCGATAATTTCTCTTGCAAGGCTGATGAACTTTTTGCTGAAAACTCATCCCGAGCCTACGTTTAGTCTTTTTATCGGTCTGATCGCGGCTTCAACCTATGTGATCGGAAAGAAGGTGAAATGGAAGCTTTCTACAATTATTTCAGTTATCTTTGGTGCAGTTCTTGCCTATAGAGTTGTCGGTCTTATTCCCGTGAATACACCCAATGAGCTGTGGTTCATTTTTCTAAGCGGAGTTATTGGTATCTGCGCAATGATCCTGCCCGGATTAAGTGGTGCATTTATTCTTCTTATCCTTGGAAAATATGAATATATTACAGGAACCCTCAAAGCTCCTTTTTCAGTAAATGAAATTTCAGGGGATCACAACTTACTGATAGTTCTTGTTTTTTGTATCGGCTGTGCAATTGGACTTGCAGGCTTTTCAAGATTTCTCAACTGGCTGCTTTCAAAATGGCATAATTTAACGTTGGCATTTCTGACAGGACTTATGGCTGGTTCGATGAGAAAAATATGGCCATGGAAAGGAGAATCCGTCATAAAGATAATCAGAGGAAAAGAACATGTTATCACTCAGGAAAACATTCTTCCTCAGAGTTTTGACATAAGCTTGATGATAAGTATCGCACTTATCGTTGTAGGAATTGTTTTAATTCTTGTTCTTGATAAGAAATCCAGAAAACAAACCTAAAGCGTAAATTTAAAGTTATCCACAATAATTCCAGGAAGATGTGAGCTTTCAGTGTGTCTTTGTCCATAGGTGTTTGTGCTGAGCATTCTTTCTCTTTTCTTAGTTGCTCCGACGAAGTTATCGCCAAGCATGTCAAAGAGAGAAACATCAAAACGCATTACATTGATAGGTGCAATGATCTTTCCGTTTTTTATTTCAAAACATGCAAATCTTGACATTCCTGTCATTGAACAGTTCGATCTGTCTGAGTAGTTGAGGTAGTGGACGTTATTTAGATATATTCCGCTATCAAGTGTTTTCAGGATGTTATCATGCGCAATTCCACCAGCACTGAGTTCAATTGATTCGGGCATTTCCCAGGGGTTTGCTCCGTTTTGTGCGACTTCAAATTCTTTTGCACTTCTCGGACTTGCGAGGCTTTCCTTAAGGTTGCCGTTTTCAACTAGAACAATTTTATCAGGTTTTATAAATCCTGTATCGCTAAAAAGTGGTGAGGAACCGTCTAAGTTATTTTCTGTCAGGTTTATTTTTTCATTAAAGCTTTTTGTTCCTTCAACTAGTTTTAAAAGGGAGCTGTTTCCAGTTTTCTGACTTTTAATACCAAAGCCTCCCCAACTCATTATATGCATGAAATTATCAACTGCCGCAGGAGCAAGGTAGACTCTGTAAATTCCTGGGTTTATTGTGCTTGCAGGTTTTTTCATGATTGACAGTTCTTTGGCGGCCTGATCCATTTTCTCTGCAAGTTCAGAGTTCTTCCACTTATATCCTGCATAACCTGATTTTACAGCTTTATCCTTTTCAAAATAGATGCTCCAGTCTAAAGAAAAGCCAGATTTCTCAAACCAGTTTTTCTGTCCAAGGCTATTTGCAAAAGCTCTAACGATAGTTCCGGAAGAAAGAATTCCCACAAGATCTTTTTTCCTGCCTTTTTGCATCACCTCATCAACAATTGAAAGGGTGTCGGGAAGCTCGCTCTCTTCGATATTGTAGGTTGAGTTCACCTCAGTAGAATAGAGAATGTAAGGATCCTCAACGAGCTTAGGAAGAGTTTTCCTCAAGGTTCCAAGAGCTTTGTCGAATAGCTTTAGATCAACTTCAATGTCGTTGCTAAGAGTGATCACAGCGCTGGCCTGACGATTGTTGCTAATAAGCGTAAGTGTACAGTAATACTGAACAACATTTCCATTTTGTCTTATTTTATTCTGATTAAATCTTATGAAGTCAGATTGTTCTCCTTCAAGATAAAAATGAGCAAACTCGTCTCCGTTGATCTTTCTTGAAATGTGGTCAGTTATTTTAAAAAAGTAGTTTTTCATTGTTCACCTCCGAAAATATCAATATCAGAGAACAGGCAGGCAGGGCTGGAATGGCCTACAAAGATAGCTTGATTTGGCTCAGCTTTTCCACAGTTTGGAACACCTTTTACTTCGACAGTATCTTTGTTTCCAACCATTTTAAGGTTGTTCCAGAAGTTTCTTGAAATTCCACGATAATTAGGTTTTCTCACTAGTTTGGTAAGCTTTCCGTTTTCAATAAGCTGTCCCCATTCACATCCGAACTGGAATTTGTTTCGGCTGTCATCAATTGACCATGATTGGTTGGTTTTCATAAAAACACCTTTTTCTGTTTTTGAGATCATCTTCTCAAGCGTTGAGTTGTCAGGCTCGAGGTTGATATTCGCCATTCTATCCACAGGAGGCCTGTTCCAGTTTGATGCTCTGCTGTTAGCGGTTCCCGGGAGTTTTGATCTATACTGGGAGATGTCGCTGCCCAGAGCCCTTTTTAAAACTCCGTTCTCAATTAGATATTCCTTCTGAGTTCTGTTTCCGTCATCATCAAATAGGTAACTTGCAAATTGACCTTCAACTGTGGGATCAAAAGAAATGTTAAGAAGGTTACTTCCGTATCTAAATGATCCGACCATTTCTTTTGTTACAAAACTTGTTCCGGCATAATTCCGTTCGTCTCCGAGAATTCTATCGATTTCAAGTGGATGCCCAATAGATTCGTGAATCTGAAGAACCATCTGGCCCGGATCTAGAAGGAGATCCATATTTCCATTAGGACAGATAGGAGCGTCAAGAAGTTCTGCTGCTTCAACAGCAAGTCTTTGACCATTTTCAGCATTGAATCCGACCTTATCAAAGATCTCTAAGCCTCCCTGCATGGCAACAGCAAAACTGTCAAGACTTCTTCTTTGAACCTTTCCGTCTTTTACCGAAGTAAGAGAAAGAAAAGGAATGATAAAATCATAATCCTGAACGGACTCTGTTCCATCTGAGGTAAGAAAAATGCTTTTTCTCTTTATGTAGTCTAAGGAAGCGGTTCTATCAACCGTAAACTCATCTTTCATCGCGAGATTCAACTCTTTGAGATAGTTTGCTTTATCAGAAAGACTTGTTGAGTTCCAAGGAGTCTTTACAGGACTTGAGTAACTGCCTTTTGGAGTCAGTCTGTCAAATCCGGAGAAGGGAACAACACTCTTTCCATTGTTAAAAAGAGCCCATTCTTTTGCTTTTTGATAGGCGTTTTTTATTCCATCGTTGGAAAGGTCGCTAGAAGCAGCATAACCGCTGCCATCTTTTTCATAAACTGTGATCATGTAGCCAGTGTCATCTGCAAAAGCTGGTGGTTCACCGATGTCCTGTCTCACTCCGATAGATTCAGAATGACTGAGGACAATTCGCATTGAGGAAAAGACACCCTTTTCAGTAGCGTTTAGAAAACTGTTTCTCACATTTTTCAGATCGATCATGATTCCTCCAAGGATAAGATTCCCAAACAGTCTATAATATTTTCAGATAAAATGAAGAAATTGCTTCAATAGATTTTTTATTGTCTTATTGTAGTGAATCTGAATAATTAGAGATAGGAAAGAACGGAGGTATTATGATAGAACTTATATCAGGAATTTTTGTTGGAAGTTTATTAGGCGGAATTATCGGAGTTTTGTTCATCAAATCAAAAAGCGGAGCTTTACTCGCGTCAAAAACAGCTGAGCTTGATGGCTTGAAACAACAGTTTGAGGAATTAAAGACACAGGAAAAAGATCTTGTGGAAAAATCAAATGAATACCGAATTCAAGTTGCTGAAAGCGAGGCGGGAAATAAAGCTCTTTTAGAGAAACTGGAAAATCAAAAGAGCGAGTTTGAGTCTATGCGGAAACAGTTTAACCTTGAATTTGAGAACATTGCTGCGAAAGTTCTTGAAGATAAATCAGAGAAGTTTTCAAAGCTGAATAGTGAAAAACTGGATCTGATCTTAAAGCCTCTTGGAGAAAACATTGAAAGCTTCAAAAAGAAAGTAGAAGAAGCTTACAGTAAGGAGTCTAACGAGCGGTTTTCATTGGAAAAAGAGGTTAAAAAGCTTGTTGAGCTAAACTTAAAGATCTCAGATGATGCAAACCGGCTCACCAGTGCATTAAAGGGAGAATCAAAAACTCAGGGCGATTGGGGAGAAATGATCTTAGAGAATATTCTTGAAAAGTCAGGACTTGTGAAGGGTAGAGAGTATTTTGTGCAGGAATTCTTAAAGGATGAAGCAGGAAATATCATCAAAAATGAGCAGGGAAAGAAGCTTCAGCCCGATGTTGTGATAAACTATCCGAATAACAGGAAAATAATAGTCGATTCAAAGACTTCTCTGACAGCTTATGTTGAATATGTTAATTCAGATGATCCCGAAACAATGAAAAAAGCCTCCAGCAGTCATTTGGTTTCTGTAAAAAAACATATTGATGAACTGAGTGCCAAACATTATGAGGATTTTGCACCGACTCTGGATTTTGTCATGATGTTCGTTCCAAACGAAGCGGCTTATGTTCTTGCACTTCAAACTGATGCGGGACTCTGGAATTATGCCTATGACAGGAGAATAATTCTCATTAGCCCGACAAATATGATTGCAGCCCTTAAACTTGTTGCTGATCTTTGGAAAAGAGAGTATCAGAGTAAAAATGCTGAAGAGATAGCGGATAGAGGAGCAAAACTCTACGATAAATTCGTAGGATTTGTTGAAAACTTGAAAGATGTTGGAACAAATCTTGAAAAAGCTCAGAAAAGTTATGGTTCAGCTCTAAGTCAGCTTAAAGAGGGTCCCGGAAATCTTGTAGGGCAGGCTGAAAAGTTAAGGAAACTCGGAGTGAAACCGAAAAAGAATCTCCCAATAGATTTAATTGATGAATAGTGAATGAAACCATGAAAGTACATTTCTTTGATACTGATTGCGGTGCGATCGCGATAATCTGGAAAGCTGAGAATGGTGAAGTGAAAATAAAAAGGATACTTATCTCAATTCCCGAAGCATCTGTTGAGCAGAGAGTTGCAGTGAACTTTCCAGATGTAGTTCCCGGTTTGTCAAAAGAAACAGTGCAATTGTCTGAAAAAATTAAGAAATACTGCAAAGGCGAAGCTGTCGAGTTTTCTCTTAAATATCTTGATTTCAGTGGTGTTCCAGAGTTTAGAAAAAAAGTTTATAAAAAGCTTTTTGAAACAAGAAGAGGTGAAACTCTCAGCTATGGAGAGCTTGCCGGACTTGCAGGATACTATGGAGCCGCCAGAGCAGTCGGAACTGCCATGAAAAACAATTCGTTCCCATTAATAATTCCATGCCACAGGGTTATAAAAGCTGATGGAAGCTATGGAAAATTCTTTGGAGCTGAAAAATTAAAGAAAAAACTCATCGAAGAAGAGAAAGAGGACCACAAATGAAAAAATTATTGTTTATTTTAGTTGTTCTTGTCTTTGTTTTGGCAGGATGCGCAAGTGCACCTAAAAAAGAAAAAGAAATAAAGCCTGAAAAAAAGACTGAAGAGGCTCAAAGTTCTGAAGATAAGTATGAGAAAATGCTTGATGAGGGAGAAAAACTTCTACGAGCAGGAAAGGTAAAGGATGCGGTTGAAAAACACATTGATCCGGTAATTTCCTATTATGAAAATGAGTATAAAGACAGCCCTAAAGATATTTACTGTGCCAGAGATAAAACTGAGATGATGACTTATCTGATGATGGCAGCTGTTGCAAAAAAAGCTACTATTGTTCTGTCAAGCACATGGGCGGAGGCTCTTTTTTATAGAGCCTACATTCTTGTTGAGTTTAAAAAATATGAAGAAGCTAAGACAGTTTTAGAAAAAGCACTGAAACTTTCTCCTTACAATTCAAGCTATCTGTCTGAGCTTGGGCACATATATCAGCTTGAGAAAAATTGGGAAAAGAGCATGGAGATCTTTAAAAATTCTGTTAAATATGCAGAGGAATTGACTCCGGAACCATTAAAACAAGCAGAACTCACTAGAGCGCTGAGAGGCGTTGGTTACACACTTATTGAACTTGGAAAACTGGACGAAGCTGAGAAAATTTATATTGAATGTTTAAAAATTAACAAAGACGATAGAGCTGCGGTGCAGGAACTGATGTACATAAAGAAATTGAAGGAAAGTCAGTAGAAAATGAACAGACAAAGTCTATTCCTAAAACTTCTGAGTTTTTAGAACATTGATAGAACAAAAAACGAGATTGTTTAAAAAAATGTGACAAAACCCCAGAAAAGTGTATACTCTTTTGTGTTAGAATCCGTTTTTTTGGAGAATTGTTTTGAGAAGAGTTGTTACTTTTGCTTTTTCATTTCTTTCTATGCTTTATCTGAATGCAGGATGTTCCTTTTTTTTCTGAGACTGATATAATTACATGTAAGTTTTAAGGGAGGCTGGACATTGAATATTCATTCTTTTATTGATAGCACAATAGTCAGTTTAACAAAGAAATTTGCAGGAAAACGCAGACTTTTCAGTGAGAGAGTGGATAGTCCATCAATCTCAGAATTGGTTAAGACTCTGAAGCTTGAAGTTCCGGAAATAAAAAAGACAGGGTTATATAAGGTAGAAGCTGAAACGCCGGCTGGAAAGTTGATGCCACAATTCATGGTCTACAAATGGTTCGGGTCAGAGTATCCGACCTATATCTATCATCATGGAAATAGTGAGAGACCTTTGAAAATAAGGCATTTTGCCAGAAATACTTTTTACAAGATCTTTGTTCATAAAGACACTCCGGTTAAAGCAAACCTCATTGCTCTTGTGTCTCCACTGCATGTTCTTTCCGGAAAAGAAATGCAGAAAAGATACAAAGATATCAAAAACATAACAGTATCCCTTGCCTTGACGGCTGTGCTTGTGGAAAAGATCGTTGATCAGATTAGAAAAACAGGTTCCGGGCTGATTACGGTTTCAGGAATAAGTCTTGGTGGCTTTGTGACAAATATGCACAGAGCGTTTTTTAACACTGCGGATATCTATATTCCAATTTTAGCAGGAGCTGCACTGGGAGATGTTTTTATCAGGTCGGATTTTGAAGCACTTACGAGCGAACTTTTCAAACAAAACCATGAAAAGATCAGGAAAATAATGAATTTTGATATGGAATTCATGGGGATTAGTAAAAGAAACGTCTTTCCTCTTCTTGGGCGTTTTGATAGATTTATTGAGGTTGAAACCCACATTAAATGTTATGGTTCGCATCCGTTAAAAATTGTCAATCGTGGTCATGTGACAGCTGCTTTCAGTGCAAAAATGCTTAGAGATCATGTTTTTTACAATAGCCTCTAGACCAGACTATTTGCCAAAAGTTTTCAATAAAGTATAATTCTCTGTAATTTCACGGAGGAAATTAAGATGTTAAAAATAATTTTATGTAAAGACCCTATCTTTACTACAAAAAAGGATCCTGACAGGGTTGAATGGACTGAGGCTACAAAGGAAAAGATGTTTCAAAAGGTCATTTCTTTAGTACAGTCCGGTAGAAATGTTGTATTAAGCTATGCGGAACATCTTTTTCCAGATGAAATAACAGCTTTAAATTTTCTTGAAAATACAAAAAAAATGACGGGAAACGTGACTCTTTACTGCAAGGAGTTAATTCTTCCTGAAATTTTGCTTAGACACGCAATAATAGAGCGAGAGGATTTAGATATTTCAATTTTCAAGGAAAAAATTGAAGAACTGCCTTTTTCTACTAGCGCAAAAGAGACAATTGTTGAGAATTTTAAGGGATTTCCTTTTTCCAGAGTGGAAGAGATAATCACCGATATTTCTAAAATGAATGAAAGGGATGCTATTGATGCTGTCCTTGAAAATAAAAGGAATTTACTGCGGAATGATGATGTTCTTGAAGTTGTTCATATTCAGGATGGTATTGAACAGATCGGTGGGCTTGACGATCTGAAGGACTGGATTGTTGAAAGAAAAGGAAATTTTTCTAAAAACGCCAGAAGTTTTGGAATTCCCATGCCCAAGGGGATGCTTATGCTGGGAGTTCAGGGCTGTGGAAAATCTCTGACAAGTAAGGTAATTGCAAATATCTGGAACTTTCCTCTAGTTAGGCTCGATTTTATAAATCTTTTTAAAAAAGGTCGAAGTGTAGAAGAGCTTCTTAGAGAAACTATTTTAAAAGTTGAGAGCTTTGCTCCGGTTATTCTGTGGATAGATGAAATAGAAAAAGCACTTAGCCAGGAAGGTGAAGGTGCTGAAATAAGAAGGGTTCTTGGTTGGCTGGTAACATGGATGCAGGAAAAGGAAGTTCCTGTTTTTCTTGTTGCTACTGCAAACAGGGTTTCGCTTTTGCCGCCTGAATTGCTGAGAAAAGGACGTTTCGATGAAATTTTCTTTGTTGACCTTCCTTCTCCGAAAGAGAGAAAAGAGATCTTTTCCATACATCTGAAAAAGAGAGATCGTGACCCCAAAGACTTTAATCTTGATGAACTTGCTGAGCTTTCAAATGGGTTTAGTGGTGCTGAAATAGAACAAACCGTCATTGATTCGTTAATTAGTTCTTTTTCAAAGAAAAGAACGTTTCAGCAAAAGACGGTAGAGGAAATCTTAAGAAGAACAGTTCCACTTTCAAAAACCTATGAAGAGAACATAAAAGAGCTTAGAAACTGGTCAAAAAACAGGGCTAGAAACGCATCCGGAAATAGAAGGATCGAAGCGTTTTTCGGTAAGTAGAATGCATTTATCTGAAATTACATTATTGTCCGAATTTATTGATGAAAGATCTAAAGGGGCCTTTGTCAACAACATCTATAGAAGTAATGGCGGGGTTCTGATAAAATTTTACGGAGCTAACCTGGAAGGGATATATTTTAACACTTGTGAAAAAGTTTTTTTCCCAGTCAGTAGCATTAAGAACTACGAAAGACAGTCGATTACCCGGATAGAAGAAGGTCTTAGGGCAAATTTCACAGGAAGGGTTAAAAATGTCAGCGTAAAAAAGGAGTTTGGTAAGGTCATTTGTGTTGAAACAATAAATACGGATCTTTTTATACCGCTTTTTGGTAAAAGCCGGATCTATCTGGCAGATAAAGACGGAATGGTTGTCTGGAAAGAAAACGCAAACGCCGACCTTCCTAAAAAAATGGATCAGGAAATGAAGTATGTGGAACCTGCTTCAATAGATCCGTTTTATTATGAAAAGGCGTTTTTTAATAAAAAAAGGGAAGTCGAAGATAGTCTTAAGCGTCAGGAATTTCTAAAGAAAAGAAAAAAGCTGGAGAAACTCCTTAAAAAACTTGAAGAAGAACTTCCTTTAAAGGATAGACTTGAGAAGGAAAATTCTCAGAGTGCCGCAATGATTAGAAATAATCTCTACCTTTTTGATTCAAATGCTAAAACAGATGGTGTTGAAGTCTATGACAATAAGGGTGATCTTGTTAAAGTTGCTCTGGAACCTAAGCTCACTCTTGTTCAAAATATGGAAAAGTTTTTTAAGTCTGTAAAAAAGCTTAAAGCCGGTAGGAAGTATCTTATAAAAAGAATAGAGGTGATCAAAAAAGAGCTTTCAGGACTAAAAATTGATGATATTGAAATTAAAGAACAGGGAGAAAAGAGTAGCAGAAAACCCCGGAAGCAGTCAAAACACGTTCCATATCATAGATTTGAAACTGATAAAGGGAGTGTTTTCCTTGTGGGGAAGGATGCAAAAGACAACGACGAACTGACATTTAAGATAGCGTCGATGCATGATCTCTGGTTTCACGCAAAGGACCATAGTGGAAGTCATGTGATACTGAAAATGAAAAAAAACGAAATGGTTCAGGCAGAGGATCTTTTTACAGGTTGTGTTCTGGCTCTGATCTACAGCAAGGCAAAAAAGGATATGTCCGGAGAAGTGTGGTACACGGGAAGGAAAAACCTCACAAAGAAAAAGGGGATGGCTTCAGGAAAAGTAATAATGAAAAATGGCAGATCAAAGTATATAAGAGATGGGAAACTGTCTGAGAAGGTGAAAAAAATTGATTAAGGTCACAAATGTTTTTTTTATTTTTTTAGTGATATTTTTCTTTCAGAATATCGTCGCAAAAGGTCTTTCCGGTTCTTCGGCAGGAGTAAAGAGCGGCTTTTCACTTTTTCATAATTACGAAGGCTACTCCCGTCCGGGCTTTAATGTTCAGTTCTCTTACGACCCTTATCTGGACTACAGTATAAACATAGATACAGCAGTGTTTGTTCATTATGCGCAAGATGGTCTGAATAATCTTATCTATCCGGGTGTTTCGTTTGGAACCAGATACAATGTGAACATTTATCCTGTCACAAAACTTTTTATCGGATCTGGTCTTAACTTTATAGCTGGTGTGGAATATTCAACAAAAGAGGATAAGGCAGACGCGTTTTTTACTCCAGGGTTCTATTTAAAACTAGGATCGATCTTTCTCACAGGCAGAGCTCTTAGTCTTGGTTTAGAAGCCGAATATATTTGGTCGATGGCCCATCTTGATCATCTTTTTTCAATAAATTTTAGAATGGATCTACTTTTGTGATTTCTTACAAGATTCTTAACGATTAGTTTTTGTAACTACAGTTTTTATCCCGTAATGATCTGAAATGGAGTAGCTTGTTTTTGTTTTGTTCTCTTCGTCAATAAGAGTGAATCTGTTGAGAAATATTCTTTCCGTGAAAAATTCAAGATTGTCTTTTGTGCTGAAAATAATATGATCTGGAACTGATTCTTTTTCAGCCTGAACCATTGGGTTTTCGGGGCAGACTGTGCATTCGATATGGTCATCATCATCAACATCAAAATAAGGGTCGTACCATCCGTCAGCTTCAAAAAGAGCTATGGGGCCGGGGTTATTTTCGAGTATGTTTTCTCCACCGACAACGTTACTCTGAAAATCGCCCAGAATGATGGCGAGGTCAGACTCTTTTGATTGAGCGATATCCTTAAGTTCCTGAACTTGGAGAAGCTGTTCCTGTTCCCAACTTTCATTCAATCCGTCGTAATCTCCTTTTGCCAAGCTTAATCCTGAGCAGACAATATGGATTTTGCCGAGGCCTTCTTTTTTCTCAAAATCTATCATTGCTGATAGTGCGACACGAAGATTTCCGGTTGAAGAAAGTTTTTCCAGATTATATACTTCATCCTGAAATTTAAGTTTTGAAGCAAGAATCACACCGTTTTCCCCTTCCTTGCTATAAATGATTTCTTCTTCCTGAGTACAATTGCCCAACAGTTCAGTAATATCTCCTGTTATTCCACCGATGCCTTCTCCCAGCAGACAGTTTCTACAGTCGGCGGGAAGTGCGAGCATTTCTCCCCAGCAGTTGGTGACAACACATGTCGGGTCAGTATCTCCCAAGCAGTTGTTCATATAGCAGGCCATAACAGGCGCAAGATCATTATCTATACATGAAGGGGGAATGATTTCAGGCTCACTGTTGTCTGTTTTAGAGTGGTTTGCTCCATAACCTTTTTCTCTGAGAACAGCTTTTACGGCAGAGATATCTTCTGAAAAGAAAACGCCCTGAATACAGACAATATCGGTGTCTGTATCGGAAAGAACTTTTTTGATTTGTTTGACGCGCTCTTCATAAAGAGGAAGGTCTTCTGTCAGATTCATATTGAAAGTTGCCAAAGACAGGGTTTTGTCTCCTTTAGTAAATCCTTCAGGATCGTTTTCACAGCCTAGAAAAAATAAAGAAGTAAAAACAAGAAGAAAAATAAGGCAGAAAAATTTCATCACATCCTCATATTTTTATTCATAGTAAAGTGCACGGACGATCTCGTTGAAAGTGGTAACACCGTCAGCGAGTTTTCTTATGGCAGACTCTCTCAGTGTCATCATCCCGTCGAGAATTGCGTTGTTCCTAAGCTCATCTGTTGTTGCCAGAGAAGAGATCAGGTTTCTGATTTTCGGAGTTATCTGCATGAATTCGACTATGGCGGTTCTTCCCTTAAAGCCTGTATATCTGCATTTTACGCAGCCTTCTGAATCGCGGATGCGATAGTTGTTGTCAACCGGGAGATTAAGAGTGATCTTTTCCTCTTCACTCATATCTCTTTCGAATGAGCAGTGAGGGCAGACTTTTCTCACAAGTCTTTGTGCCACAATTGCATTTAGAACGCTTGCGATCATAAACGGTTCAACATCAAGTTCTCTAAATCTTTCTATTGTTGTGGCAGTGTCATTTGTATGCAGGGTTGATATAACAAGATGTCCAGTCAATGCAGCCTGAACAGCATTTGTAGCTGTTTCCCGATCTCTTATTTCTCCGATCATGACAATATCAGGGTCTTGTCTTAAAATGTGTCTAAGAGAGTTTGAAAAGGTAATGTCGGCCTTTTTGTTGACGCCCATCTGATTTATTTCATCGATCACTATTTCAATAGGATCTTCAACAGAGATAATGTTGATCTCAGGGGAAGCCATGCTTTTTAAGGTTGAATAGAGGGTGGTTGTTTTTCCACTACCGGTCGGCCCTGTTACGAGGACCATTCCATATTCTTTTTTCAGAGCGATCTTAAACAACTTTTCTTGTTCCGGAGTAAATCCTATTTTTGAAACACCCTTGATAAAAGCTCCCGCCTCGAGGATTCTCAGTACCATTTTTTCGCCACTGACAACTGGTACTGTGCTGGCTCTGAGCTCAATTTCAAGCCCTGATTCGGTTACAACCTTGATCCTTCCGTCCTGTGGTCTTCTCTTGTCAGATATGTCCATCTTTGCAAGCATTTTCAGCCTACTGATAAAAGGCAGGTGTGCTTCAAAGGGAAAACTGTAAATTGTATGAAGAATGCCATCAAGCCTGAATCTTATCAGGGTCTGATTTCTTTTAGGTTCAATATGGATGTCGCTGGCATTTTGATCAATCGCATATTTCAGCATGTAGTCAACGGCATTAATAATGTGTTTGTCGTCCATATTTTTTGCTGAGCCGAGGTCTGTCAGATTTTCAAGATTGTTAATCATATCTTTTGATCTGTCATTAGCCGCCGCTTTAATGGATTTTTTAAAACCGAAAAGGTCGCTGATGATATCGTCAATACTTTTTGCAGAAGAAACTACAGGAACGATCTCGTTGGAAGTAATACTGGAAAGCTGGTCAATAACATCCATTCTGAATGGATTGGCCATTGCCATAACAATGGTGTTATCTTTTTTGTAAAGTGGAAGGACCCGGTTGATCCTGCCGTAGGAAGCGCTTATTGTTTTAACTGCCAGCTGGGAATCTATTTTCAGAGGATCAATAACGTGATAATCACACCCTGCACGGGCTGCTAGAAGTTTAAGCAACTGGTCTTCTTCCAGTTTGATGTTTTCTTTTTCACAGATAAAAAGTAGCAGTTCTGTTATGAAGGATGCTTTTTTATAGGTGCTTTCATACATTGAGTTATAGTAATCCTTTTTAGCGGATATAATTTTTTTCTGATGGCTGGTTATTACAGAATATTCTTCAAGAATATCAAGTAGTAATGGCAATCCCAGCTCTAGTCTCATTAACTAACCTTCCTATTTTTTGTCCTCAAATTCACCAATAGTGTCGGTAATCTTTTTAAGTATCTGGGTGTTCTTTTTGTTCGCAACCTTAATCTCTTCAAGCTCAGCGGTTACCTTTTCAAGTTCTTCCTTCTTTTCTTCTTCAGTTTTTTCAAGGGTCTCTATGTTTGTTTTCAGTTCTTCGTTTTCAGCTGTAATGGTCTCAAACATTTCAAGTTTTTCAGCGTTCTTGTCAAGTTCATCGTTAAGTTCCTTGACCCTATCACGTTTTTCAGAAAGCTTCTCCTCCATTTCATTTCTTTCCTTCTGCATAGCTTCAAACTGTTCAGCGAGCTCTATGCTTTGAGCAACAGTTTCCTGAAGTTCTTCCACCTCTTTTTGAAGTTCTTCCATTTCAGTCTTGTTTTCCTCTAATGACTTCTTCATTTCTTCCATGCTTGTGGTCAGAGCAGCTTTATCAATATCAAGTTTCTGTTTTGCGGCCATTATCTCTTCATTTTCTTTCAGAAGTTCAGAAAGTTTAGTTTCGTACTCTTCTCTGATTTCCGTAGTTTTTTCTTCGAGGTCGTTTTTAAGGCCATCGATATCGGTCTTTGATGTTTCCTTAAGTTCGTCAAGCTCCTTCTGAGTATTTTCCATATATTCAATAGCTTTCAGCTTTTCCTCTTCGGATGTTTCTACTTCGTTGTCTACTTTTTTAACTCTGTCTTTCATTTCCTTATTGTATACGGAAAGGACGTCGTTCTGATCTTTGAGGTCTCCAATCTTTTCCTTAAGCACTTGAATTTCTTCGCTATCTCCCTGAGATTTTGATTCCTCAAGTTCTTTGAGTTCTTTTTTCAGGTTCTCATTTTTTTCTCTGAGCTCATCAAGCTCATCACTAAACAGACCTACACTTGCCTCAAGTTTTTCAGATTTAGTTTTGACCTCATCTCTTTCCTTCGTTGTTGCTACAAGTTCTGTCTGAACTTTAACTAACTCTTCATTGTTTTCTGAGTTTTCAGAAAGAAAACTTTCTATCTCAACTATCTTTTCTTCAAGTTCCTGAACCTGGAATCCTTTTTGTGCAACGGCATCTTTAAGTTCTCCGTTTTCCTGCTGGAGCTTTTCTACGTTGTCGTTAAGGTCTGAATTTAAAACTGCAAGTCCCTCGACTTCCTTTTTCAGCTCACCGGTATCTTCTGCCGGAGCAGTATCCTGTTTAGAATTAAGCTGAACTTCGAGATCGCTGATCTTTTTTCTGAGTTCTTCCACAAGTTCGTCATTTCCATTATCTTCACCACTGGACACTTCTTCAATATCTTCAAGAAAAGGAAAAATAGCCTGTGTTACCGCAAGAATTGTTTCATTATCTGCCGGAATGTTGAGATAGTAGTCAGCCTTGTAATCAAACTGACGGTGTCTGTCAAAAACGTCTTCAGTTGCTTCGCTGGAAGTTATGAGGATCGGGACGTCTGAATAATCTTCGATTTCCCTGATCTTTTTGCAGAGCATGAATCCTTTCATTCCCGGATTTTCAACCCTGAGAATAAAAACGTCCATTTTGTTTTTTCCAATCATTTTCTGAACCTGTTCTTCTGAACTGGTTAGAAACACTTTAAAGTCGTAATCTGAAAAAAGTGATTCAAATGTTTCTGCGATTTTTTTGTCTGCTTCGTAAACAAGAAGATTTCTACTCATAACGTTCCTCTAATTTATTCAGTTTATAAGTTTTGACAGTGTTTTTTTTACTGCATTTACAGAGTCAAGTCCGTTTTCTTTAAGTATGTTTAAAAACTTCGGGCCGCCCATTTTAAGGGCTTTCAAATATCCGTAAGTTACTATCTTTAGTAGTCCGATATGTATTTCTATCTCAGTTTTTTTTCTGATCTCAGGATTCATCATTGCTTCAATTGTATGGTCAAGAAAATCCCGGGGACTCTCGTGTTTAGCCTGAAGAACTTCCCGGATGGCCGAGTGAGGTATAGTGAACGTCATATCAGGTTTCTGTCCTTCAAGAAATTTTGAAGCATAAACTTTTCCACGACTCTGGTGGATTAGAACATCCTCTACAAGATCAGTGATTATCCTTATCGAAGCTTTAGGGGAAAAAGAAAGAAAAACTCTCTGAGCCCCTTTGTTGTCTTTAAAATATGTTTCAATATTCTGTTTCATTTCAACCCATAACACAAAAGATGGAAATTTTTACCACAGGGCCTTGTTTTTTGCAAGGAAATTAAGAGTTTCTAGCAGACAGGATCTCTCTTTTTATATCGTTTTTACTCATTTTGGGATAAATCTTAGACGCAAGTGTCAGAGCATCTTTGCTGCTCATGCTGTATTTTTTAATAATATCAAGCGTTTCGGGGTCAACATGAAAAGTGGTTTTTTCTTCTTCAGGGGGTTCAACTACAACACTGAACTCTCCTTTTTCAACAATTTCTCTACCGGAATACACAAAAACTTCCTCAAACTGTTTTGTCAGTTCTCTGGCAACAACAATTCTGCACTTTTTCTGTTCAAGCATTTTAAGAAGATTTTTTATCCTGTTTGGAGATTCATAAAAAATTACAGGCATTTTTGTTGATAACAGTGAATCCAGCTTTTCTTCCCGAACCTTGCCTTTTGATGGAAGAAATCCGGCGAAAAGATAGGAATCGTTTAGTGATCCTGAACATGAGAATGCAGCGGCAGCGGCGCTTGGGCCGGGTATGGGGATAACGCTTAACCCATTTTCAAGAACGGCTCGGACCAGATGTTTTCCCGGATCACTTACTGCCGGAGTTCCCGCATCGCTAACCATTGCGATGTTCTTTCCTTCCTTCAAAGTCTTCACATGTTTTTCAAGAGAACTCTTTTCGTTAAATTTATGATAGGAAAACATTTTGTTTTTGATTCCGATGAGACCAAGCAGTTTGCCTGTGGTTCTTGTGTCTTCAGCGATGATGTAGTCGACAAGTTTTAAAGTTTCAACTGCTCTGGGGGAAATGTCAGACATATTCCCGATCGGTGTTGCTACGACAAAAAGTATTCCGCTCATAATTTTCTCCTTGAAAAAACTGATGACAGTATAATGTGAAAATCAAATTACATCAAATGCAGCTTCAAGATAGTCGATATCCCAGCCACCGGAAGAATTTTTTATAAGAGCTGCAACATCGAATCGTATGTTGTATGTCTGGAGACAGACTTTTTTTTCCTGAATATAAAAGAGAGCCGTTTTTATAATGTGTCTGATCTTTGAAGGCCCGATCGTTTCCATCGGAGTTCCTCCTTCCCAGAATTGTCTATCCCAGCTTCTAACTTCAACGAAAACAACATAATCATCTTTCTGAGCAATAATGTCGATCTCTCCGCCTCGAATATAATAGTTCCTGTCAAGAATGATATAGCCCTGATCTTTCAGCCAGTTAGCGGTAAAACGTTCAGCCGCTGCACCATATTCTCGGGTATTCATGGCAACTCCTTTTGTTTAAGTCTGAACTATTATAATTTAATTTGATGTTAGGTCAAGGAAAATGTTCGTTCTGTTAAAGGTTCTTTAATAATCTTGCAACATCACGTTTAACATCTTTTTCTTTGAGGTCGTGTCTTTTATCAAAGGATGTTTTTCCACGTGCGAGACCTATCCGGAGTTTTGCCTTGCCGTTTTTAAGAAAAAGTTCTATCGGAACAACAGTAAAACCTCGTTCTTTAACTTTGGAATCCCATTTTCTGATCTCTCTCTTGTTTAGGAGAAGTTTCCTTTTACGGCTTTCGTCATGATTCCATCTATTTCCGGCAGTGTAGTGGGCAACATAAAATCCGACAAGCCAGGCTTCAAGACTTGCGATATCAATAAAACTGTCCCGGAAGGAAACTTTTCCGTCACGAATAGATTTTATTTCGGTACCGACAAGAGCAATGCCCGCGTCAAGTCTGTCAATAATTTCATATGTTCTGAATATTTTTTTATTTCTTGCTATTACTTTAACTTTTTCCATTCTACCCCTTTAGGCAACAGGTTTAACAAATGGAGTATAGTCAAAAACTTAGGAATTTGTAGAAAACATTTTAAACGCTACACATCAATCCCCTTCCTGGGGATTTTCTTTTATTACGGACTCAAAATAGGTTTGCCTGCATTTTTTTAGACGTTCTTTCCTTTTAGGCTTTTCAGGATTTGGATGGGTGGAGTTTGTAAGAATTACGGCAGTGCGGTTTTTACTGGGATCTGAAATAAAGGCGGTTCCGGTGAATCCCAGATGTCCGATCATGTCGGGAGTCGTGTTTTTTCCATAAATCGAATCAAATCTTTGCGGTCTATCAAAGCCCGGGAAATCAAGGTCGTTACCAATTGCCTGAAACCATTGAAGATCAATGAGTTTTGTCATATAGTTCTTGACGGTTTTCGCGTTTGCAAAAAGGCCGGCATGACCAGTTTTTCCGCCGAGGAAAAAACAGTTTTCATCTTCAACGTCACCTTTTGGAAATCTGTTTCTAAGATTTGAAAAGGCAGTAGAGGGAGTATTTTCATCTGTACCGAAACTAATTTTCGGCAGGTTATTTCTCTTTAAAAACTCATTAAGAATAGCATCCAGTTCTTTTTCATAAACCTTTTCAAGTATAAATCCTAAAAGAAGATAGTTGAGATCACTGTAAACTGTTTCTTTGCCCGGAGTTGTTTCCAGGATCATTTGAGTTACTGATTTTTTTCGTTTATCAGTGTTTAAATTAAGATCGATTTTTTCATAAAAAGGAATCCAGGCAGGATAGCCGGAGGTATGGTTTAGCATTTCAATAAGAGTAATGTCGCTTAAAAAGTCTGGAAAAAACCGGGAGAGGGAATAGTTCTTATCGATTTGTTTTGTAAAAAAAAGTTCATAAAAAGCTGGAGCTGTAAAAAGTGCCTTTGTAAGACTCGCAAGATCAAAAGGAGTATCTTCTGATATTTTTTGATTATCAGTCGCTCCATATGTTCCTAAAATGGTGTCTTTTTTTTCCTGATCAAAGTTCTGAGCCGTTTGACAGGCAGAAAAAAGTTTAAGCTCGTTTTCCTTAAAAAAAATATCTTTAATACTATCTCTCAAGTTGATCTGACCCCTGTTATTAGTTTGCTATCTCGTTGATATTTTTAATTTATTTTGTGTTTATGTCAACATTATTTGACAAGGGGAATTTCGTGAGTATATTTTCCCGAGTTTTTTGAAGAACTAGTTTCGTTCAGGAGTGAGCTATGAGTGTAACGTTTAAGCCAAGTAATGTTTCAAGGAAGAGGACACACGGTTTTAGAAAAAGAATGAGAACCGCTGACGGAAGAAAAATCGTTAAATCCCGTAGAAGAAAGGGACGGAAGATTCTCACTGTATCCATATATAAGAAGTAGTTCAAAAATTCTTTTGGATCGCACTTTTTCCAAACAGGATCGGATTAGAAAAAAAAAGAACTATAATGAACTGAAAATGTGCGGAAAGGTTTTCAAGACAAAACTTCTTGTGTTCAACTATATGGAATCTCAAAGATCAAAGCTTGGTGTGATAGTTACTAAAAAAGTTGGAAATGCTGTTTTTAGGAACAATGTGAAACGCTGGCTCAGAGAGGTTTTTCGAACGAACCGAGAGGTCTTTAATAATAAACTGGATCTTGTTATCATTCCGAGGAAAAGCAGCTTGTCCTACAGAGAGTTAAAAAGAGATTTTTTATATTTTGCAGTAAAGTACAATGAAAAAGCTTCTGATTAGTGTAATTAGATTTTATCAGCAGGTCTTGTCTCCTTATTTAGGTGGAAACTGTAGGTTTTATCCCAGTTGTTCCAACTACGCAATAGAGGCAATTGAAAAAAAAGGAATGTTTAAAGGGTTTTTTCTGGGATTTTGGAGAATTTTAAGGTGTAATCCGTGGAACAGTAACTGCGGATATGATCCGGTTGAAAAGGAGTAATCTTTATGGAAAACAAAAACTTTATTATAGCGATAATTCTTTCTGTAGCTGTAATGTTTGCCTGGACAGAGTTTTTTGCCCCTAAACCGCAGAAGGTTGAAGCCAGTGCGGTAAAAAGTGAAAAAGTGGATCCGGAAAAAAAATCAGAAGAGAAAGAACCCGTTGAAAAACAAGTTGAGCAGGAAGGCAAAGAACCAGTAGAGGTGGCAAAGGTCGAAACACCTAAGACACAGATATCTTATCCTGAAAAGACCGGTGAGATAAATAACGGGTCGTTGAAATTGGTCTACAGTTCAAAAAAAGGTAAGATCGTAAGCTCGGAAATTGTCAGAAAAAAATACCTTTCAAAAGAGATAGATCTTTCAGTTGGATTCTATGAAGACAGCTTTCTTCCTGAAATGAGCTCTGTTTTTAAAACTGAACCGGACTATCAAGTTGAACTGCAGAATGAAAGATCAGTTCAGTTTAAATATGAGTCAGAAGGTGTAATTGAAAGGAAGAAAATTGCTCTTGAAAACGACTTTAACCTTGTTGTATCTAAAACAGTTACAAACAATTCGTCTTCTGTAATTGAGTGGAAGCCTGCAATTTCAATAAAATCTCAATACCAAAATGAAGAAATACTTTCTTCGATCAGAAAGACTTTCAATATTGCAATGAGAAAACAGAGCGGTATTTTTGAAGAATGTGACGATAACGATGAAATAAACGAGTTTCTCGCTGGCAGTAACAAAGTAGAATGGGCAGGAATCAATTATGGTTACTTCCTTTTTGCTGTGCTTCCGAACAAGTCGCCTTACCGGATAGAAGCATCAATAGATGAGAAAAAGAATTTTTCAGAGTTTACAACATCTCTTGAGAAAAAAGTTCTTCAGCCTGGAGAAAGTCACACAGCTGAATTTAATATCTTTTATGGTCCGAAAGAAAGAGCGCTTCTTGTTTCACACGAAGTTGGACTTGAGAAAACAGTAACTTTCGGCTGGACAGGGTTTCTTGCTGAGCCGCTACTTTTAGCCCTGAATTTTATCTTTGAATATATTGGGAATTACGGGCTGGCAATAATTATACTGACTCTCTTGGTAAAACTTCTGCTTTTCCCTCTTTCAAATGCAAGCTATAAGTCAATGAGCAAGATGAAAAAGCTTCAGCCGAAGATGAAGGAGCTTCAGGAAAAACACAAAAAGGATAAAGAAACACTCAATAAAGAAACAATGCAGCTTTATCAGAAAGAAGGAGTGAACCCTTTGGGTGGTTGTCTTCCAATGTTTATTCAGATGCCTGTTTATATCGCACTTTACTACATGATCCAAAACGCTGTTGAACTTTATAATGCTCCATTCCTTCCATTTTGGCTTACAGATCTTTCTGAAAAAGATCCATTCTACATAATTCCAGTGGCTCTTGGTCTTCTAATGTTCTTTCAGACGAAGCTCAATCCGCAGCAGATGGACAATAAGCAGGCGAAGCTCATGATGTACGGAATGCCGGTTGTGTTCACATATATTTCACTTCAGCTTCCAAGTGGCATGACTCTTTACTGGCTTGTAAACACTCTTCTGGGCATCCTTCAACAGGTTTATGTGAACAAAAAATATTCTTAATAGAAAATTCTAATAAAACTCTAACACGATAGACACTATACCTCTGTTCTGACTTTTAGAACTTTTTTGTTTAATGTTCGAAAACCGGGGAGATATAGTTATGTATAGTTGCGTCAAAAAAACATTCAGGTTTGAAAATCGTGAATCAATTGTGTTTCTATTTGAGCTGATTGCATTGAATGTGATCTTTAAGGTTGCGATAGGTCTTTTTCTGACATTTAACGGTTACGGTTTCAGTGTTGTTGCGCCACCTTTCTCAATATTTTTTGCATCTTTGGATATTCTTCTGGTTATAGGAACTGTTTTTTTGGTCGATAAGGTGCCTAAGAGAGTTGCAAGGTTGTTGGCTTTTCATTTTCTAGTAGTCGGTACAATTGTTTTTCTCTATGCAAACTTTGTGGTTTATCAGTATTTTAGATCTTTTATAAACTTTGGATTGATAAGTTTTAACGGGGCAGGTATGGAAGAGCTCGGTTCATATCTGAAAACTGATATTCAGTCACAGTTGCTTTTTGTAAGTTTTGTTCTTTTAAGTCTAGGAGTTGCTCTTTTAAGGAAAAAAATAGTAGAGCTTTTGTTTAAACGGCAGGTTATTTTAGCTATAGCGATTCCTGTTAGCCTGGGTATTTTTCTTTATCTCGCAACACTTGGAAGAGCTGAAACCGGGAAATTGGTAAGAAACCCGACAATAGATCTTATCAGAAGTGTAGTAAATGAAATGGCTTATTTTAAAGAAGAGGTAAATATTGATAATTTTTCTCCACCTGAAAAACTGTTCTTTGGTCACCCAAGCTCAAATATGGTGTCCGATATTGAACACAATAAAGTTGATAATGTGTTAATTGTAATGATCGAGTCTCTTTCTCTAGAAATGACATCAGTCCTGAATCCAGAAGAAAGATCCTTTAAAATTATAGACAAATTTAAAGATAAAGCCGTTATTTTTGATTCTTATAGAACAGTTTTTCCAGCTACCAGTAGAAGTTTTATTGCTACCAATTGCGGTTCTCTTCCGGGAACAGCTCATGAAACGATCTCAAATTATATGAGTGATTTCAAATGCAGTTCTGTTGCTGATGTTTTTAGGAAGAAGGGCTTCAGGACTGGTTTTTTCGGATCGTCAATGTTTACTTACGACAATATGAGTAGTTCTGATTTTGTGAAAGGATATGAAGTTTTTAAGGATTATTTTGGTTTGAAAGAAAAATACGACAAAGATGGAAAGCTCTACACATGCCAAGTTAAGGATGAACATACAGCTGAAGAAACTTATAGTTTTATGGAAAGAGCGCAAAGTAGAAATGAAAAATTCTTTACCTTCATGTTTATGTATTCAACACACTATCCATACGAATCTCCATACGGAAGAAATGAAAAAAGCGGATCAAAAGAAAGATATAGAAAAGCTCAGACTTACGTAAGTGATACCATTGAAACATTGATAAATAAAATGGAAAAAAGCGGAATGTTGGAAAACACAGCAATACTGATAACGGCTGACCATGGGGAGGCTTTTGGCAAAAGACCGGGAGTCAACGGTCATGGTAGCAGCTTAAACGAAGAGGCAATAAAAATTCCGTTGATGATCCTTTTGCCTGGTCAGAAAAAAGGAGTCGTTTCACACAGGAATGGAACACATATTGATCTTGCCCCAACAATGGCTACGCTCGCTGGAGTTGAAAAAGAGAAAACCTGGCAGGGCTTAAGTCTTCTTGAGAATGAAGTCTCTGAAAAGCCAGTGTTTGTTTTTACACGTTCATCAAAAAAACAAAATGGTATTGTGGATGGGAACTATAAATATATTCGCAATATTACTGAAGAAACTGACAAGCTGTTTGATCTTGAGAAAGATCCCGGAGAATTGAACAATCTTGCAGATCAAAATCGGGATAAGGTTGAACGGTATAAAGACCTTTCTAAAAAATGGGCGGCATTTCAGCAAAAATGGATAACCTCAAAAAAGTAAATCTGCAAAAGTTCACACTTAAAGAGCGGGACGGTAACTTGTTGTTATAATTGTGATATTTCTGTCAAAAAGCATTTGTTTAATTAAAAACTTGATTTTGATTTTTTTATTTATAATATCCGTTGGGCTTCGGGGCGTGGCGCAGTCTGGTTAGCGCATCGGTTTTGGGAACCGAGGGTCGGAGGTTCGAATCCTCTTGCCCCGACCACTTTTGATCCCTGGTGAGCGCCCGTAGCTCAGCTGGATAGAGCAACGGACTTCTAATCCGTAGGTCAGAGGTTCGAATCCTCTCGGGCGTGCCATTGTTCTTTAAACGACGATCAATTGTGGTGGGTATAGTTCAATCGGTAGAGCACTGGATTGTGGTTCCAGATGTTGTGGGTTCGAGCCCCATTACCCACCCCATACTTTCAGGTGGGCTCTTAGCTCAGTTGGTAGAGCAACTGACTCTTAATCAGTGGGTCGAAGGTTCGAACCCTTCAGGGCCTACCACCTTTTTTGGTCATTTTAATATTTTCACAATAGTCATAAATGAAACTCAATATGGACTTTGCGAGAGTGGCGGAATTGGCAGACGCACTAGACTTAGGATCTAGCGGGAGACCGTGGGGGTTCGAGTCCCCCCTTTCGCACCACTTTTCAAATGAAGGTTTTTTTGAAACAGTAAAACAATAAAAGAGGAAAAAATGGATTACAAATTAAATCATCTCAGTGATGTTGAAAAGGAAGTAGAAGTTACTTTTTCAGCTGAAGAAGTTGATGAAAACATTAACGGTTCGCTGGCTCATCTTTCAAAGACCGTGAGTATAAAAGGTTTTAGAAAAGGGAAGGTTCCGGTTCCAGTTGTAAAACAATTTTACGGAAAAAATATAAAGGAAGATGCTCTCAATCATTTTCTTTCTTCGGGCGTTCAGGACACAGCAGTAAAGGAAAACCTGCGTTTTG
>Ga0222695_1000266_pt1 | contig 33077 bp, 29 predicted proteins | sample AntAcemetage1398_FD_179834 | JGI IMG/M metagenome (GOLD analysis project Ga0222695, IMG submission 179834) | Saline water microbial communities from Ace Lake, Antarctica - #1398 | ecosystem: Environmental > Aquatic > Non-marine Saline and Alkaline > Saline | place: Antarctica: Ace Lake...
TAAGGAAGTTTTTTATTCCCTAAATTCCAACCGCAGAGGTGTTCAGGCAAATTACAATTATGTTGCAAGATAATTTTGAGTTATGTTGTGAGTCCTTGTAACTATCTGTTATTAAATCAAATATTGACTTATATGGCCTTGGCTAATATCTCTATAAATTTCAATTGGATAGGTAGACACACAACATAAGGCAAGATATCTTTGCATGGCCGCTTGAGTGGGTCGTGTTTCGTGGGGAGGAAATTTTCATGTGCGAATTACTGGGTCTTTGTTTCAACACAGAAGTTTCCGTTCATTTGGCATTTTCCGGTCTGAAGGCCGGGGCAATGAAGAATCCTGATGGTTGGGGAGTGGGCTGGTATGATGAATATGGTACCCAAATCGTAAAAGAATCGAGACCTGCGGACCGGAGTCGTCTTGCCACAAGCTTTCTGGAACATTCAGGCGCTCGGTCGCGGATTTTTGTCTCACACATCCGTCGTGCCACAACAGGTAGGGTGGGATACATCAACACACATCCCTTTTATCGGAGATTTGATCAAAAAACTTGGATTTTTGCCCACAATGGCACGATAGATCCCAGTCAGCTCAGTTTTCCCTCCAGAGAATTCAGTCCAATTGGCGAAACCGATTCCGAGCGTATCTTTTGTAGTTTATTATCATGGCTCAGCCAGGGTGGGATTCAATTGGCCGATAGGAATGGCTTCAATCTTTTGCACGAGAAATTAAGGGAAATCAACCGATTCGGAGAGCTGAACCTGATCTTTAGTGATGGCAGACACCTCTTCGCATACCACGACAGATCCGGGCATGTTGGACTGCATTTCTTACTGCGTCAGGCGCCCTACCAAGAGGTCAGACTTCGTGACCGATACCTGACGGTTAATTTGGCAGATGTCATTGATTCAAAGGAACGGGGATACATCGTGGCCAGCAAGCCGTTGAGCAATGAGAATTGGAACCGGGTTACGCCAGGTCAGTTGCTGGTTTTTTCGGAAGGCAATTCCATTTTCACGAGCGCAAGTGAATGAATGAGGTGTTTCACCAACTTTCCGCAAAAAGACACAAGAACTATATCGCGATTAGGGAGAGGGCCGCTATGATGAAATTTGGCAACAGGAGTTGTCGGAATGATTGAGCATGCAGTTGGAATATATATCGGATTATTGTTGCTATCGTGCGTGATAGCGATTGCAAGTAAAATGGTGACGCATTTACCGTATACCATCTTTTTGACTCTGGTGGGACTGGGGATCGGTGTGCTGGGAATCGGACCGGAGATCGAGGAGACCGGGTTTGGCCATGATTTAATATTTTTCGTGTTTTTGCCACCGTTGCTTTTTCAAGGAGCGTTTCACATGAATCTAAACTCCCTGTTGAAGCAGTTCTGGCCGATCGTTTGTTTTGCGGTGCCGGGTGTGATCGTATCGACCCTTCTGGTGGGAGGAGTTGTCGGATGGTTGGGGGGGATCAGTTCGATGATGGTGGCAATACTTTTTGGTGCCTTGATCTCACCAACAGATCCTGTGAGCGTACTGTCGTTGTTCAAGGAGGTGGGGGCACCCGAAGATCTAAAGACAATAGTGGAAGGAGAATCGCTCTTTAATGATGCCACCGGGGTGGTATTGTTCACGATCCTGCTCAAGGCCTTGCTGGAGGGGCAAGGATTTGGATTCGGCCAAGCCGCATATGAATTTGTAAAAGTTTCCGTGGGGGGACTGCTGCTGGGAGCACTCCTGGGCTGGATCGTTTTTAAGGTCATGCGTCATATAGAGGATCATCTTCTGGAAAATGCGCTTTGTCTGGTTTTGGCTTACGGGTCCTTCTGGTTGGCGGAAGTCATGCACCTTTCCGGCGTAATTGGAACCGTAATGGCCGGATTGATGATCGGTAACTATGGCCGGCGACTCTCAATGAGCGAAAAGACGACTCAGACGGTTGAAATATTTTTTGAATCCATAGGGTTTTTGATCAATTCGCTGTTGTTTATTTTGATCGGCCTGGAGTTGCGTGAAGTATCGGGAAATATTATGTGGATGACGGTGTTTGTTGCCATTGCGGCGATGCTGATAGGGCGTGCAGCGGTTTCTTATAGTTTCTACTGGTTGCTGAATCAGGTAGGGACCCTGCGACCGAAGAAATGGAAGCACATCCTATTCTGGGGCGGTTTGAGGGGGTCGATACCCATTGCTTTGCTGCTTCAATTGCCGAATGAAGGTGTGCTGGTAACCTGGCGCCCGGTGTTGTTGGTCGCAGGGTTTGGGTGTGTATTCTTCTCTTTGGTTGTTCAGGGAATTACTATGAAACCGCTAATGCGAAAGCTCGGAATTTAAGGCCCGGCGCAAATAGTTGCCCATTACCGCAGCATAATTTTATTAGCTATCAAGATATAGGTCTACAGAAAAATATCTTGGGGTTATTCTCATCCTGCCTGGAGACAAATTAAGGGAACAATTGGGGTGCGATACTTGAAACTGGAAATTCGAGACTTGGGAAAGAAATGACAATTTATACAAGGTTGTTATCAAGTTTCTAATTTCAAGTTTCCAGTTTCTTGGAGTCGCACAGGAAAAATCTCTTCGGAGATCGTAACCCAAAAGCTCCAAAAACATTTTCTTAAAATCTATAGAAAGGATATATAAAAAACAAAACCGTGCGGGAAGACCAAAACAAAACCTATTTAGATGCCGACACCGAACCTTCCGAAGCTCCGCTCCCCCCGGAACAGCTGATCAGTCTTAAAAACCGTATTTTTATCATTGTGGCAGTTTTATTGGCCCTGTTTTTAGCGGCCCTGGACGCTCTGGTTATGGGGGCGGCCATGCCCTCTATTGTAGCGCACCTGGGCGGGCTTCATTTATACAGCTGGGCCTTTTCCTCCTATCTTTTGAGCCGAGCGGTGGCTCTACCGCTTTTTGGCAAGCTCTGCGATCTTTACAGCAGCAAAAAACTTTTCAACGTTTCCATCTGTATTTTTCTGGCCGGCTCGGTATCTGCCGGGATTTCCCAGAATATGACACAGCTTATTTTATCCCGGGTGATTCAGGGCATCGGTGCGGGCGGAAGCTTTGCCCTAACCTATATTGTTTTGTCCGATATCTCTTCGCCGGAAAAACGCGGCAAGATGATGTCCATAGCCAGTTTTGTGTGGGGGGTGGCCAGTGTTCTGGGTCCGACTCTCGGCGGGTTTATCGTCAATTATTTCTCATGGCGCTGGATCTTCTTTATTAATATACCGGTGGGAGCGGTTTCCCTGCTGGGGATATTCTTGTACCTGATCGAAACCCGTGAAAAACGGGAAGCGGTTTCCATAGATTATCTGGGCATGTTAACCCTTTCTTCCAGCATCCTGGCATTGCTGATCGCTTTTTTGCTGGCCGGCCGCAGTTACCCCTGGCTGTCCTTTCAAATTGTCGGGCTGTTTGCGGTTGCCGTCGGGGCGGGCTTTGCCTTTTATCATGTGGAAAAGCGGGCCAAAGAACCGATTCTATCCATAGATTTCTTCAAGCTGAAAGGGTTTCGTTTCGGCAACGGGGCCGCTTTTTTTGCCAGTTTTGCGATTTTTTCGCTCTTTTCATTCAGTCCTTTATTTATTCAGGGCGCTCTGGGCAAAACACCGGCACAATTGGGGCTGGCCATGATGCCCTTGAGCCTGGGATGGTCATTCGGCGCGCTGGCCTGCGGGCAACTTGTCAATTTGATTGGAAAAAGAACCGCCAGCATTCTGGGCGGCGTTCTTCTGGTGTTCGGCAGCGCCATGACCCTATGGTTTTCCTCGGCGACTTCTTTGGTGGTATGTTCGATCATTTTGACCGTGGCCGGGCTCGGCATGGGCTTTGTGTCCATTGCCACACTCCTTGTGGTGCAAAATAGTGTGGACATTTCAAACCTGGGCGTTTCCACCGCCTCTCATCAGTTCACCCGGACACTCGGAGGCACCATCGGTATCGGCATATCCGGCAGTCTGGTCACAGTTACGTTTTTAAATGCGCTGGAAAAGGTATTGAGTTTGGATCTGCAACAAGAAATGGATCTGGAGCTTTTGTCCAGGATTCAACAAAACGTGGGGAACATTTTTCTCCCGGAAATTCAAACACTCCTGTCAACAGATGTCCAACATGCCTTGCAGGAGGCCGTGGGTCATGGCGTCATGCCGGTGTTCTGGGCATCCCTGCTGGCATCGATTGTCTGTCTTGTGTTTGCTATACTCTTGCCCCGTTCCGACTCGTCCGAATAGTGAGGGATAGGATCTGTCCGAGAACTATAGATATGGCGCCATTTTGATCATAATTTCGTGTTTCTGCAAGGTTCCCGGCAGGGTTTGTTTTAACCGGCCGTTATCAAAAATTAGGATTTGCGGGACGCTGAGAATGTTGAATTTGGAGGAGAGCGCCTGATTTGAATCCACGTTTAATTTGCCGACCCTGATTTTTCCTTTTGCATCTTTTGCGTAATCATCAATAATCGGTATAGACGTCTTGCATGAGGGGCACCAGGGAGCCCATGCAAACAGGAGCACCGGAAGCGGGGATTTGAGCACCAGATTGTCGAAATTCGAATCCGTAACCATCAGCGGCTGGGACACAAATAATTCTTTTGTTTCAAGTGTTGCCCCGCATTTTCCGCATTTGGGGCCGCCGTCGATTTTCGCAAGGGGGATTTTGTTGCGGGTTCCGCATGCCGTGCATCGAAAAAAAACGGATTCCCCGGCATTCTTCCCGGGCCGATCCATTTCAAGGGGGGTCCCACACTTGCCGCATTTTGCGGTGCCTTTGATTTTATCCGGTGATACTCTGTTTTTTACGCCGCATGTTGAGCACCGGACGACGATTTGTGCATTATTCTCCATCCTGTTTGTTCTCCAACATTCATGCAAAACACAGAAAACATTTTAAGATCTGTGAGGTTGAATTACTTTTGCCCAATACCCCACAGCTCCCTGAAACCCTAAAACTGCTGAGCGTCTTTACCCCCGCAGTTTTTTCGCCAGTTCCCCGACCCTGCGCCCGAGCTTACGCCCATTTTCAGCGGTTCCCTCATCGGGTGCCCCCACGCAGGCAGTGCCATAGTGGCCGGTGGCATCCATGGGATCGCCGGTTATTACCATGCCGTAGATGAGAAGTGCCTGGATGATGGACATCATGGTTGTCTCCTTGCCCCCCGTTGGATCTCCGGATGTAGCAAATGCAGCTCCAATCTTTCCATCCATCTTGTTTCTCACCCCCACGAAGTCATCAAAGACCTTCTTTAATTCCGCTGCCATGACACCGAAGTACACGGGAGATCCTGCAATGATCCCTTGGGCTTGGACGAAATCATCCTTTGTGACCTCGTCGGTTTTTCTCATGACGCATTCAACTCCGTCAACATCTTCAACGCCCTGAGCAATGGCTTCGGCCAGTTTTCTAGTGTTTCCGCCTTTTGAAAAATAAAGTACAAGAACTTTCATGTTATGCCTCCTTAATTCGAATAGTATTCGGTCAATTAACCGCCCAAATTTTGCAAAACCATACCCGGCAGTACAGTACCGGTCATTCTCTCAGATTGTGTATTTTATTGTATTGAAATAACAACCGGTTTTCATTCTTTCGCGAACAGTTCATGCAGATTTTAGATATAAAATATTTCCATTATACGGCTATGGCAAGTATTTTTATTTTCTTTGTGGGATATTAAAAGCTCTCCAGTTGCAGACCGCTTACAGCTTTACTAAATTTACGGGCGGTATCGACTATAATAGTGGTGAAAATTAGTTCCAGAAAATAGAAAAAATTTACACAACAATTTGTTTTGATTATTTTTCCTGACCCATATTTGGAAGTTATAATTCAGCAGATAACCTCTCGTAAGCTTATGCGGTACCCACACTGTTTTTTGTTGAACTTTTAATTTTAAATAGAGCATTGTCGGCTAAAATCAATAACTCCTTTTTAGCCTCTGCATCCTCGGGATAAGCTGCAATTCCAAAACTTGCCGTAATTCTGGCAGGTTCCGCTTCTGATTCCAGATAGGTTGATTTCCTGATAGAACGGAGAATGTTTTCAGAGTGTTTTACCGCTTGGGCTTTACTCCTGCCCGGGAAGATGATGACATATTCATCTCCGCCGTATTTTATCAGAATATCCTGCTCGGAAAGATTATCTTTAATGGTTTCACCGAGTTCTTTTAATAATCTGGTTCCCATGAGATGACCATAAGTGTCAACAATAGATTTAAAATTATCAATGTCCACAAAAACAGCGGCAAGCTGTTTTTTTTGATCTGTTTTACTGAAAAATTTATCTAATATCTGATGAAGATAACGGGCGTTATACAGCCCTGTGTACTCATCCATTATGCTCATCTTCCTGATTTTATCGACATACCGGGAATTTTCAATTGCAATTGCGGCATAATCCGCAAGGATTGTTAAAATGGGAAAATCCTCCAGTTCAAAAACTTTCATATCCTTGACATTGACGATTTCAATAACTCCCAAACTTTTTCCATGAATAATAAGCGGCATACAAATTATGGATCTGGTTGTAAAGCCCGTATGAAGATCAACTTTTCTGTTGAATAGGGGGGCATCATTAACATCTGGTATGAACATTGCACTGCCGGTTTCTGCAACATGGGGGGCGATGCCTTCTCCTGGTGACAGATATACTTCCTTAAATAATTCTTTATTAAGCCCTACTACAATTTCAAAGGTCAGTTCGCCCGAGTCTTCATTTTTTAAAAGTAAAGACCAGTTTCGCGCTCTGATTAATTGACTGACCTTAAGCATAATCAGTTCCAGGATTTCCTGCAGATTCAAGGTTGAAGTTAATAATTTGCCAACTTCAACACATGTCCTTAGCGTATCGGTTTGGTTTGGAACTATATTAAATGTTGGTTTATGATGATCCGTCATGAGCCATTCCTATGTGTTTTGAAATAAATTTCTCAAAATCTATTTTGGATGTATTAAAAATAAATTAGCTATGGATTCAGGTTGAATATTTTCGACTTAACAGAGCAGAAAGATATAATCAATTCATTTATCAGATCAAAAAATTAATTAATTTAAACCAATTAAGTAGAAATATTGACGTTTAAAGGAGGCTGTGCCATAAAAATAGCAGGCAAAGGAAAACTTGCATACACGCGCCGGAGCGCTGCATTATATTTTTACGTGAACCCTAGGGAGAAGATATGTCCGATCTCATAGACAATCCGGAAGAATATTTCAGACAGTTTATACCCGAAAGAGATCAACTGCTCATAGAACTGGAGGAAGAAGCCCGGAAAGAAGAAATTCCGATTGTCGGACCCATTGTCGGCGAACTGCTGCATATTCTGGCAAGGGCAACGCAAGCCGAGCGAATATTGGAACTCGGCACTGCTACCGGCTATTCCACAATTTTTCTTGCCAGGGCGTTTGCACCCTCCCGGGGAAGACTGGTCACCATCGATAACGATCCGGATATGGCGGCCAGGGCTGCAACTAATTTCCGCAACGCCGGGTTAGATCGGCAGATTGATATGATTGTCGGTGATGCTCAGAAGAAACTATCCCAAATGAACAAGTGTTTTGACTTCATTTTCTTGGATATTGAAAAAGAACACTATGCGTCAGTTCTGCCGCACTGTGGCCGGTTGATGAAACCGGGCGGACTGCTGGTCGCAGACAACACAAGATTCAAAGATGCGGATTCTTTTAACCGTTTGATTTCAAGATCTTCGGAATGGCGGTCGGTGAACCTTTTCGCATATCTTCCCCTGCATTCACCGGAAAGAGACGGTCTGTGTCTGGCCTTGCGACAATAGAATATGTTCTTTGCTATGTTTTGTAGAATCTAACCGAACGAACATGCACTGATACTTGCATAACAAAGAGGAGGATAGCATGATAAAAAACAAAGGACTTAAGGTTATGTCTTCAATTATAGTGACACTTGTCACCTTTTTTGTCGGGAGTGCTCTTGCGGAAAGAGTTGCGAGGGTTAGTAAAGGAGAAGGGTATGTTTTTATTGGTGGCTCGGTTAAGGAGATTATAGTCTCAAAATCTGTGGTCGAGGAAAATAGAAAATTAATAGGATGGGAAAGAAAAAAAAGAGAACCCATTGAAACGAAGTTAAGAAGATTGATGAAAAAAGAAGAAATGATTCAAAACGATTATATAAAACAGAGGCAAGAACTAGAAAGGATAAAAAAAGAACAAGAATGGAGACAGGAACAGGAAAGGAGTCAAGAACAAGAAAGGATGCGAGAACAAGAAAAGAGACAAGAACGAGATAGGATTAAAAAAGAGGATTGGTTTCGATAATCTAAAATTGATCCATACCCTAATTGGCGTATTGACCGTTGATGAAATTCATGGGGCTCTGAAATCGTTTTGGGAAACTCATGAGTTGACATTAAACCTGTTGAGGGGTGCATAAAAAAACACGAACCGGCTTATACAATTTTATTTGGGTTTTATTTTTTGGAGCGATGAATTTCCGGCCTTCTGCAACTCTTTTTCAATCATTTCCGAAAAACCTTCCAGGCTCCGTTTTCGAAGGCGTCGACCGTTGATGAAAACCGTGGGAACGCCCCTGACCCCGGCTCTGTTTCCATCCCTGATGTCGGCACGAACCTTTCCGACAATCGCCGGGTTTTTTCGGTCTTTTTCAAAGCGAACCATGTCAAGTTTTAACTGGCTGGCAATGTCACGCATTTTTTTATCGCTAAGGTCCTTGTAGTGTGCGTATAACAGGTCGTGAAAGGGCCAGAATTTACCCTGTTTTTGGGCTGCCAGGGCGGCTTTGGCTGCCGGTTCTGAATACTTATGGGATTGGATCGGAAAGTTTTTATAAACAATCTTTACTTGTTTCGGGTATTTTTCGATCACCTGATCGAGAAGAGACGTCAGTCTCGAACAGTATGGTCACTGGAATTCACTGAAAACGGCAATCATGACCGGTGCATTCTCGGGTCCCTTGAAGGGGGAACCTGACGTATCGATTTTTTGAACAAAGTCCAGTTGGATGATTTGAATGGTTTTGTGCTTACGGCTGCTCAAGAAAAGAATATCGGAGCCTTGGACCAGCTTTAATCTGTCATAACCTTTGCCCACGTTGATTTTTTCGGTTAAATGACCGTTGGTATCGTAAATCAGCAATTCTCCTTTTGGGTTGAGGACATAAATTTCGTTGCGATTGGTCGAAAAAGCCATATCAACCGGCTGATCTTCGAGCTTGTATGTTTTCAGAACATTGTATTCCACTTCTGCATGAACCGGTGACAAGAGACCGAGGCATATCAGCAGGATCAGTATCAATGCATTAACTCCGAACTTCATATTATTAAACCTTCGCTTCCGCCTCTTTGGACTGGACCTGCGCTCTAAAGATTGAAAATATCTATAAAAAAGAATGACATTTTATACAAAAAAGCTCAAGCCTTTTTGTTGGGTTTGCGATCCGATTCAAATGCCATGCACATTTTTCTGTGCATTTTTTAATCCCATGTCCTATCTATAATATCCCACACGTACAGCCAACATTTCATAACCCACTATAAATTAAGGATCTTTGCCATATTATACGCGCAAAACGGATTTTGGCATGCATTTTGAATTATTCATACCTTTGGCTGGCTGAACGGTTATCCTTGCATTCCGTGACGCACGCAATTTAAAAGATTAAAAGGCTATTACACTATGCATTCAAAGAGGAGGTCAAAACAAGCGGGTCGCACCTTAGTGCCCAACGGTGTTATTAACATTGTGGGCCGAAATATGTTGCAGAACCAACTGTTGCTTTCGTTTATGAAAAAGGAAACGGGACTAAAAGGCAGCTGTTTCCCAAAGCTGGAATCGACAACCCAAATTGATGCATATGAGTCGGCAATTCCGCAATTGCTCATCATGGACAGTAAACATATTGATATGAAAAATCTTTGGACTGCCATCCAAAAATGGGGTTGTCCAAACTCTTCCCCATATTTTTTTGCTTTGTGTAATGTCGAACCCGATTCGGGTCTTGAAAAAATTGCTATAGATAACGGCCTACAGGGTATCTTTTATAATAATGCCCCGCTTCAGTTAATCTCCAAAGGTATTTGTGCTATTTTGAGAGGAGATTTATGGTATTCCAGAAAAGCGCTGAAAGAATACCTTTTGGAAACAGGATCTTTCGCCAATGCTTCAATACATCCGATCACGTCAAATTTGACAGACAGAGAAAAACAAATGCTTGCAGGTATTGCTTCCGGTTACACCAGCAAGGCCATTGCGGATGAGCTTGGCATTAGTATTCACACCGTCAAAGCCCATATCTACAATGTCTATAAAAAGATAAATGTCAGGAATCGGCTTCAGGCTTCGTTGTGGGCCACCAAATACCTTTAAGCTTGCATCCTATATTCAGACACCCCTGCAAATGGCCGCAATTTAGGTTTCAAACGATCAACATAAGACCTGTCTTGCCTGCATTATCATTTAAAAATTAATTGACGAACCGTGTAATATAACAAAAAGTCAAGAACAGACTTGATCCCAAATTCCTGAGCATTATAATATGGAATCTGACGAGTTAAAAGATTTTTGGGACAATTACGTCAAAATCCAAGGTAGGGAAAAGATAATGATTAAAAAAATTATATCCGGTGGCCTGATAGGCGCAGACCAGGCTGCATTAGACGTGGCAATGAAAATGGGAATTCCACATGGTGGATGGATTCAAAAAGGCCGTAAAACTCAGAGGGGAATATTACCGGAAAAATATCAGTTGAAAGAAATGCCCGTTGCGGGCTTTAAAGAACGAATTGAGCAAAATATTATGGATTCTGATGGAACCGTAATAATTTCACATGGAAATTTAACCGGCGGTTCTGATTATGGTCAGGAAATGGCGAAAAAGCACAACCGGCCTTGTCTGCACATTGATTTAAACGAAACGCCTTTGTCTATAGCACCTTCTAAAATAAACACCTGGATAATAGAAAATAATATTGAGGTGCTGAATGTGAGCGGTTCAAGAACCAGTGAGGATCCTAAGATATATAAAGATACCATGAACATTGTTGAAGGTACGATATTGCTGGGTCTGATAGGAGCTAAGCCGGGTGAAGATCTTACGGATTATGATAAAAAGGATTATCTTAAAACACTTCCTATCCCTCCAAGAACCATTGATGAAGCCGTTGAACGATTACTCTACAATTTTGATTTAGAAGACAAGGTAAAACTAGCAAGCATGAAGTTAAATGATTTGATGGAGTTACCTATCAATGAACATGCATATTTTAAGAACGCCTTGGATTTGTTGTCCGGAAACAAAGACTTGCTGGCATCTTGTCGATCCATTTCCAAAGAACATTTGTATAATGAAGATAATGCCATATTTGTTATCATGGAGGCGTTGTGGAAGAAACTAAGACAGACCCATAAATTGAGGGTTGTAAAATAAAAAAACAATTTGTACCAAATAGCCGGATCGACGAGGACTCCAATCAGAGGAGCAGACGCCCCAAAAAGGAGAGAATAAAATGAGTTCAACAATACCTACCCGTGAACAGGCCTATACCCTTTTAACAGAATACAATAAAAATGAAAGCCTTATAAAACATGCTCTGGCCGTTGAAGGGGTGATGCGCTATTTTGCTCGCAAACGAGGAGAGGACGAAGAAAAATGGGGGATTATCGGTTTGATCCATGACCTTGATTATGAACGGTTCCCTGAACAACACTGCCAAAAGACCGAGGAGATTTTAAAGGAAAATTCGTGGCCTCAGGAATACATACGGGCGGTAGTGAGTCACGGCTGGGGAATTTGTACGGATGTGGAGCCCAAAACAGAACTTGAAAAGGTTCTTTATGCCATTGACGAACTGACCGGGCTGGTGGTGACAACGGCTCTGGTTCGCCCTTCCAAAAGCGTGATGGATTTAAAAGCCAAATCCGTCAAAAAAAAATGGAAAGACAAAAGATTTGCGGCCGGCGTCGACCGATCAATTATTGACGGAGGCGCTAAAATGCTGGGCGTGGAACTCACAGACCTTATTACGGATACGATCATGGGCATGCGGGAAGTGGCCGAAGAGATCGGCCTTAAAGGGACCGGTTAATGAAGAAATTATCCGGGGATTCATATGCGTTGCGCCTTGCGTCACTCCGCTTTCCTAAGCTCTGTAAACTGAGCCGGACGCCGGAATTGGGCAAAAGGGGGCGTTTTGCAAAGGTCTCACTATTTACTGAGATCAGAAATGGTCTTCTTTATTTTTTCAATGAGAGATTTTTTGATTTGAACTTTCAGATAAAGGTCTCCGGGCGTTCCCCCGCCTTTGGCATCTTCACCCATTCCCGCCAGCCGGATTCTCTGACCGTCCCTGACCCCCGGAGGTATTTTGACGACCAGTTTTTTGGACTCTTTTTTTAGAAAATACGCGTAAGGACCTCCTTCTTGAGCCTGTAGGGGAGTCAGACGAATGATATCATTAATGTCGGCGCCGTTTTCCGGAAACTCAACACCGCTAATTTTTTCTATAACATACCGGGAAAGTTTCCCCAGTTTGCCCGTCAGGGGGGGGAGCTGGGATTGATCGTATTTTCCTCTTCTCAGAGGACCGGTAAAGACAAATCCTCCGGCAAACATACCGGGTCTTTTAAACTCAAAGCTCCGGTATTCTTTACCATAAAACTCAGTGAAAATATCGTCAAAACTTCTGAATCCAAATGCTTTGGCCATTTCTTCAAAAACATGATTGATATCCGAACCGCTGAAAATGTCCTGTTGGGAATAATTGTTTCTAAACCGGCTATAGGCATCAGAGCCGAACTGATGCTTTAATGTATCATATTCTCGTCTTTTCTCCGGGGACGAGAGAACCGCATAGGCTTCATTAACTATCTTCATTTTTTCAGCAGCTTCCGGATTCTCTTTGTTTCGATCCGGATGATAGGTAAAGGCCTGCTTCCGGTAAGCCTCTTTAATCTTTTTTGAATCGGCATTGTTATCTACGCCTAAAATCTGATAGTAATCTCTTTGCGTCATTATGTTTGAAACTCGTTAATTATTAGTGTTGTTACCTGACATCGACGGGTAGAATTTTGAATCTCCATTGGGATTAAAGTTCCAAAACGTCGGCGGGTTTCATTACCGTGACCTTTGCCGAGGTCTCCTTTTCAACGTCGGCGGCCCAGCCATAGGGATCCTGTTTGATTATATCAAAAGTGTCATAGTGAACCGGAACCACCTGCTTGGGTTCTATAAGCTTGACGGCCCGCAGGGCATCGTCGGGTCCCATGGTAAAGTTGTCACCGATAGGCAAAATGGCCAGGTCGATCCCTTCTTCACCGATAAGTTTCATATCAAAGAAAAGCCCGGTGTCACATGCATGATATATTTTTTTCCCCTGTATGTAAAACAAAAAGCCACACGGATTACCGCCGTAAGATCCATCCGGTAGTGCGGATCCGTGATGGGCAATAGTTAATTTCACACGGCCCCAAGGGTAATTAAACCCACCGCCGATGTGCTGGGGATGAACGTTTGCGATTCCCTGGTTTACCAACCAGTTATGAATTTCAAAATTTGAGATTACCATTGCGCCGGTTCGTTTTGCAATTTCTATGGTATCTCCCAGATGATCCCCGTGACCGTGTGAAACAAGGATATAATCCGTTTTGACATGGTCTGCTTGAACAGGAGCCAAGGGATTGCCGCGAATAAAAGGATCTACCAGCAATTTGGCTGTGTCAGTTTCAATTAAAAAACAAGCATGCCCGTACCAGGTAATTTTCAGTGTCATTTGGGACCCCCTTTTATAAGAATCTTTTTATCATCTATAATCTGAATAAACAATTTAAAAGAATCATAACATATGTATCATACCGCTTTTACCATAATTCCTTATTTTTTGTAAAATATGAATTGATTTTTAATGCCTATTCAAACCATCAACATCTTTCCTGCTAATCTAATTTATTGGACATATTGAGTAGTTAATGATATGTATTAACAATATCTCAATAAGCTCTGGTGTATTAATGGTGATATTGAGCCGGATCCATAATTTGTTGAGATGTTAAAAATGATGCATTCGTAAAAAGTGAAACGCGAAATGCAAAATGACCACATTTAGTATATTAAGAGGTAATACTACACAACATATAGGCTTTTCACGTTTAACTTTTTACTGAAATATCAAAAATGATTTGCCAGACATTTTTATGCATAATCCCTATCAGGCGCTGAATATATATTTCAAAGAAATGTTTACATTCTTCTCAAAGTCCTCTGTCCTGAAAAACTTACCCATTGAAACTTATTCGGTAGAGTTTCCCTTGGATAAACTGATTCCGGGTGTGGATAATATTCATTATGATGTTCATCTGAGCCCCTCATTTTGCACATCAGCCAATAAAATTATACGCCGGCTTCTTGGCAAACATGCCGGTGTAGAAAAGCTTTTGGGCATAGATGGAGCATCAAGCCCGGTCACGGAACGAAATGACTTCAGACATTTTTGCAAAGGTGTATTGCAAGAAGCGATTAAAAAAGCAAAATCAGACTCCGAAATCCAAATCGACCTTCTGGCTCAGATTGCCATTGTAAAGATGTTAACAAAAGAAATTCAACATCAGTTTAAAGAATTGATAGATTATCTTAACAATTATGCCCGAAAACTAAACGCTGTTGCTCAAAAATATGAAATATCAAGAAACCTTAGTCTTAGTAAATACATAGAGATAAAAGAAAAACTGTCTGATATCCAACAGAAGAAGAAATGGATTTTGCTTAATGTGGGCCAAGAACTTTTCGGGGATTTGCTTGATATTCAGCGTAAAGACTTAAAAGAAATGCGTGAAGCAATTTTCGAGTTCGAGTTAAATCTTCCGGATGATGTTTTTTCCAACCCCATACTCCATGTAGAAAATCCCGTTGATGATTTCTTTATGATAGATGAATACATATTGATGGGGCATCGTTTTGAAGATCCGGATAATTATAATAGGTTGTTATTTTCAATAAGAGGTCTTTTAAGAGATATTATCTTAAAAATTTTCTTAAAAAATTTGTCTGCTTCGGAACGATCAAAACAAAGTACAAAAATTTTCAACCAAAAAATTGAAAAAACAGAAAAATATGATCCCAATACCCGCTATCAGGAAATAGATGTCTGGTTAACACGCATTGAGAACATCGATATTCTGTTCAACAGTTTTCAATCAAAGGAGCAACACACCCTCCTAAAAACACGAGATGCAACTAAAAAGAAGCTGAGCAACTTAAAGAAGCAGGCAAAACAACAAGAAAAATTTTTAAACTATATTTACAAAAAATTTAAGAAGGCAGGCCTTATTAAAAGAATCACAGCTGGTTATGAAATGCAGCCGATTTATCTTGACTACTGCCCTCCGCTGGCACCCCACCAGGTCTTACAGTTCCTGACACAGCCGAGACAAAGACGGGCAATTGTAAAGCAGTTTAATCGATTAAAAGGATTTTATGGTAAATCGTTTTCCCTGGCGCCCCTGAAAAAAAGAATAATGCATCTGAAACAGATTACCACACAGGACAAAAAAAAGCATTTGATACGATTTCTTAACGGTTTTGCCCGGTATCACAGAGATTTTCAAAATTTTACGATGCTTAAAAACGCCATGGATTCTATAAGTCTGGTTACGGAAAAAAAGATTGTCGATCTGTCTCGCGAAAATCGTCTCCTTTATGAGTTTTTACTGCCCGACGAAAAGATACACGAAGTAAAGCTGATCATTAATCATGTGATCGTCAAGGCAGATTTGAGAAACTCCACGGATATTACCTCCCAGATGAAGAAAAGAGGATTGAATCCCGCATCATTTTTCAGCCTTAATTTTTTTGTTCCCATAACCGGAATCTTACGTAAATATGATGCCGAAAAGCTGTTTATTGAGGGTGATGCCATTATTCTGTCGATAATCGAGCACAAAGATACGCCCAAAGGACAGTACTGCGTTGCCTGTGCCTGCGGACTTGCGGTCAAAATGCTTCATATCGTGCAGCGATATAATGAGCATAGCATCCAACACAACCTCCCGATACTAGAACTGGGAATTGGCATTTGTTATAATGACGGTTCTCCGACGTTTCTTTTTGATGAAGACCATCGAATTATGATCTCACCGGCCATTAATACCGCTGACCGAATGTCGAAATGCGCAAAACCATTTCATAAATCTACATTCAATAATAACAGACCGTTTAACCTCTACGTCTATAAATTCTCATCAAAAAAAGATTCTATTGCTGCAACAGATGATATGTTATTCCGTTATAATGTAAATGGTATTGAATTGAACGCAGATGGTTTTGAGAAACTGTCAAAAGAGATACATCTAAAAACAATGGAAATTTCCATCCCGGACCTGCAAAAGGAGAAAGTTAAAATTCATACAGGAAAATTTCCTACAGTAACAGGAGAGTATCAGCGTTTAATCATACGGGAGGCCCGCATTCCGGAAGTTGTGCCTGATGAATTACGTGTTATCCGGCAGACAGATCAAAAATACTATGAAGTGTGTACCCACCCGATGCTTTATAAGCATGTAGAAAATTTGTAGCCAAAATCCGGCGTTAACTTTTTCCGAAAACTGGTTATATAATCACAACAAAGAGAGACCATAAATTGGGATCTTCTATTTGCCGGCTAAAAGAACAGGGGGTTTCTCCGGGAAGTTGTTTGGTTCAAGTGGACGGGAAACGTGAGTTGGCGTGTACAGCCACACTAAAACATGAAAACAATCAAACCTATCGGCTGATTACCGCCATTCATTTGTCACGTCCGGAGAATTATCTTTCAATTGTAAGCTTTGATTGTTTTCAGAGGAAATGCTCAACGGTTAGCATAAACTCTTTAAAAAACTTGCAAGGTTATGCTGCTTTTTTTACTTCTGGATCGACAATTTTGATATTTGAATACGATTTCAAAGATAATGTTTTGCCAGTTCTTATGTAATGCTTCAAACTTTTTTTCAGGTATTTGGGAAAGGAAAAACCGCGCAACTTACAGGTCACATAAATTGAAAGCAAAAGCGCATATGCTTCGGCCCCTTCAGCAGATACACTACCGCCTGATATCTTACGCTTAAGGACCCCTATTCGAATTAAATACTCGGCATAATTATTGTGAAAGGGAACCCCGGGATGCTCTACAAATGTTAATATCCTCGGTTGCTGTCTTTTAATCTTTTGATGATATCTTGTAAAACATTGTCCGGATTTGGCCATTCCAATAAATTAGTCAAGCGTTTCTTTAACATCTTCAGCTGCTTTTGAAATACAACTTCGCCTAATTCATCACAATTTTTCTGAAGACGTTCACCATCTCGAATTATACGCCTAAACTTAACATAAAACTTCACAATATCTGTAAGATGGGGAAAGGCATCACGAAACTTGCGTATTTTCCGCAATAAATGCGACAAACAGCTCTGTTGTTCGCATAGTAGATATAAATATGCACTCCATCCGTCTACCACCAACACTCCAAAGAATATCTATACAGCTCGGAATGGCCAAGTTGAGCGCTGGCGATATTACCAACGTTCTGATATCAGGACGTGAGCTTGCTAAAAAGGCAAAACAAAATTTGTCAAGCCATGTTAAATCTCCTAAAAATATTTTGAAAAACAGATTTGATTCAAAGACAGAGGCTTTTGTCAATTACTGGTTCGCATCTGTTATGCAGCTTGAATTAATCGCTCTTATAAGCGAAATTGAGAATGTCAAAGATAAGAAGCTAAGAACTTTCTTAACCCTCATATTCTCCGCCATCATCATTACCAAATCAGGAGGAGTTTCACTTGCGCGAGATCTGGCTCACACTCGTCCGCATCGTGTAACAGACAAAATTCCAAAATCTGCCATTGAGGAGTTTACAACGATTACACCGAAACCTGAATAACCTGACGTGCCAAACACAAACCGCCTTTCTTATTCTTGAGGCCAATTCACAGGACCTCCCGATGGCGGACAATAGTATTGACCTGATCATAACATCTCCGCCATATGCCAGTAATGCAATAGATTATATGCGTGCCCATAAATTCTCCCTGGTCTGGCTCGGACATTCTGTCACCACTTTAAGTAAAATTCGTCGTAAATATATCGGAGGAGAAACCATAACAGGATTCGATATGTTGTCTTTGCCTGAATATACCAGGGGTATTGTAGATAATCTCACAGCAGTGGATCAGAAAAAAGGAAAAATGCTCCATCGCTACTATTCGGAAATGAGCCGAACATTATCAGAGATGCATCGGATACTTAGAGCGGGATGTGCTACCGTTATCGTGGTAGGAACTTCACTGATTCGAGGGGTGAACATAGAAATTCAGTCATGTCTGAAGGAAATTGGCGAACAAAATGGTCTGAAGCATATTCACACCGGGATCAGACGGCCGGAACGTGATAAACGCATGATGCCAGCCAGGTGGAATAAAAAACGAAATACCGGTATTGAAGCAAGAATGCATGAAGAATACATCATAGGTTTCCAAAAACCAGAGAGATAATTATGACAGCCATGAAGAATTTGAGAGAAGAGTATCATCAAAGCCACTCCTTCATGCCAGCATTTCATGCAAATGGACAATCCGAAGTGACCGGGCGCAAAATGTTAGGACTGAAGAATTAAACCTGATTCGCAACCGAAAAGGTAATACTCCCCATATGGTTATCGTAACTGCCGAACCTTATCCGCAGAGGATTGCTTCACTCGCCTTGGGAACAGGCGACATTGACTGCGTATACCACTTTGCATTGCCTGAGCTACAGGCAGTGGCATCCGAAAAAAGCAACCCTGCGATTCTGGATATGCTGTTGCTTACAGATGATCTTATTGACACCATGCTTCTGATAGCTTATTGTTTCCAGAATTTAAAACTTCAGTGTTGCAATTATTATATGGCATAAGCGTAGACAATGAGTAGAGAATTGAATGTTGTGGTGATGCCAAATGGCTCACTGCAGACAGAATGGATCGAAACAAAAGACACCATAAATAAAAGCAAACGGTTGCTTCAACAGGAAATCTTCAACAGGTTTACCGCCAACAGAGATGCCGCTCTCCTTTATTTGGGCTTCTGTGATAAGAATATTACCCTTACTCCTTCCCTTGAATACTGGCGAAATTTTGCGGAGCAGTTTGCCCGGGAACTGAGCCGGACACCTGAACTGGAAACCCTTCGCCATAAATCCGACATTGCCGTTGATAAAAATCAGCTCATTAAATTTGCGAACAGTGCCCCTTTGATGCCCGGCTCCGAATACATAAGTGCTGAATTGCTTGAAACTGTATGGTCAAAACTGAATGCCGCATTCAGACAGGCAATAAAACTTTACAAAGGAACCGTTGAAGAATTTATCCGTACTTACAGTCCTGATGTGCATCTGTTGGGCCGGGTATTTTTTCATCTGGTTGAAAATAAAGACGAAGATTATCCTTTTGCGTTTTTGGCCACGTATTCGACCCGACTGAACAAACAGGGAAAATCAAAGCACCTGCCCCTTAAATATGCATTAAAGGAATATGAAAACCAACAAGACAAATTGTTGGAACTTCTGGCAACCGTTCATTTGGCTGCCAGGAAAAGCCCCTTTTTAGCCGATCTTCTTAACAGCGGAGAACTGTTTTACCCCATGTCCTGGATACCGGCACAGGCTTTTTCGTTTTTAAAACAAGTCACAATTTATGAAGAGTGCGGTATCTTGTGCCGAATTCCGAATTGGTGGAAGGGAAAGCCATCCAGGCTGGGAATCAATATTAGTGTCGGCAACACAAAACCGTCACTGGTGGGTATGGATGCACTTTTGAATTTTTATGTACGGCTGAATCTTGGTGATACTGCCATTTCAGAGCAAGAGGCCAAGCGGCTCCTGCAAGAATCAGAAGGACTTGCCTTTATCAAAAATAAATGGGTGGCAGTGGACCCTGACAGGCTGAAACAGACCCTGGATGCATATGAAAAAGCAAAAAAGATGATGGCAGAACAAGGCTTGAGTTTGAAAGATGCCCTCCGATTACAGCTAAAGCCTGAAAAGCTGCTGGATGTTGATGCCGCTGAAATAACATGCAGTGTTTCAAACGGGAAATGGCTCGAGTCGGTCGTTAAAAAATTGCTCAACCCGGATTTGATTTCTTCACAAAAACCCGGCAAAGCATTTAAAGCCAAACTAAGGAAATATCAGCAAACCGGGTTGGACTGGCTCCTTTTTTTACACTCACTTTGCTTTGGCGCCTGCCTGGCCGATGATATGGGGTTGGGCAAAACTGTCCAGGTTCTCGCCTTTTTGAATATTTTGGCGTCCGGGTTTAAAAAATCAGGGCCAAGTCGTCAAGCCAGCCTCCTGGTTATACCCGCTTCTCTTATTTCCAACTGGGTCAATGAAATACAGCGTTTTTCTCCTGACCTGAAGTATTTTGTCGCCCATCCCGGTTCAAATTCAGAGGCAAAGGCACACGTAAAAAACAAAGCTGCTTTGAATGCATCTGACCTGGTGATTACAACCTATGGACTGGTTCAAAAATACAAATGGCTTCAATCCCATTCGTGGAACTATATCATTTTAGATGAAGCGCAGGCCATAAAAAATCCGGGGACCAAACAAACCAAGGTCGTAAAACACCTCAACTGCCGCAACCGAGTCATCATGACCGGAACACCCATTGAGAATCGATTGTCAGACCTTTGGTCTTTATTTGACTTTTTAAATCCCGGGCTGTTAGGCAATGTTAAAGAGTTTAAGCAGTTTTCAAAAAAAATAGGCCGAGATCATTCAGGCTATGCCGGGCTACGCAAGCTTATAAGCCCTTATATCTTAAGGCGGTTGAAAACAGACAAATCGGTTATATCTGATCTGCCCGACAAGATCGAGATGAAAACCTACGCTACGTTGAGCAAAAAACAAATCCTGTTGTATAAAAAATTAACCGATGACATAAAAGAAACCATTTCCCACACCGAGGGAATTCAACGCAAAGGTATTATCCTGGCGTCTTTGATGAAATTCAAACAGCTTTGCAATCACCCGGATCAATATCTGGGAACCGGCCAATTTGATGAAAATGAAAGCGGCAAATTTTTAAGGCTCAGGGAGATCTGTGAAACCATATATGAAAAAAGAGAAAAACTTTTGCTGTTTACTCAATTTAAGGAGATGACCCAACCACTGGTTGAATTTTTAGAAGGTATTTTTGAGCGAAACGGTCTGGTCTTGCATGGAAGTATTCCGGTGGGTAAAAGAAAGATAATTATTGAGCAGTTCCAGAGTCCTTCATATGTCCCGTTCATGGTACTGTCCTTAAAAGCCGGCGGCGTGGGATTAAATCTGACGGAAGCCAACCATGTTGTTCATTTTGACCGCTGGTGGAACCCTGCCGTAGAAAATCAGGCCACAGACCGGGCCTTTAGGATTGGGCAGAAAAAGAATGTGGTTGTACACAAATTTTTAACCAAGGGCACCGTTGAAGAACGAATCGATATGATGCTGGAAGAAAAAGCTCGTCTGTCGCATGACGTTATTGCCGCTTCCGGCGAGTCCTTGATAACCGAAATGAAAAACGAAGAATTGTTGGATCTTTTTAAACTTACATTATAGAGGTAATAAATGTCATACTGGGGCTATACACGTTATGTATCTGTTGGGGAAAAAAGAGCCAAAGCAGCCAAAAAATTAAAACAACTTAAAAAGAAAAATCCTGCCATTCAGCCGATTATTATTGAAGGAAGGACCATTGCGGGAACCTGGTGGGGGAAATCATGGAATCATAATCTGGAACGATATGCGGATTACAGCAACCGTATCGGTCGTGGCCGCAGTTATGTTCGCCATGGTGCGGTACTGGACCTTCAAATTAGTCCCGGACAGGTCGAATCCCTGGTTCAGGGCACAAGATCAAAACCATACACGGTCATTATTAACATAAAAGGGATAAATAAAAAAATCTGGCAAAACATCAAGGCGGCCTGTGCCGACAAACTGGATTCATTGCCGGAACTTTTGGCCGGAAAGTTTCCCAAAGCTTTGGGTGAAATATTTACTGCCCAGGGACAGGGATTGTTTCCGTCACCGGAAGAGATTGAATTTAATTGCAGCTGTCCGGACTGGGCCTATATGTGCAAACATGTGGCCGCCACCCTGTACGGTATCGGCGCCCGTCTTGATGATTCCCCAAGCCTGTTTTTCAAACTCCGTAAGGTCAACGTAGATGACTTGATCCAACAGACCATAACAGATCAAAGTTACAGGTTGTTGAAAACAGCAGAAAAAACAAGCGCCGGAAGGATTGCCGAATCGGATCTTTCCGGTATGTTCGGTATTGATATGGAAGATCATATGGATTTTGATCCGCCGAAAAGCGACAAAAAAGCATCCAGGGGCAGAAAAACCTCTCCAAAAGCGGTGAAGCCGGCCAAAACCAAATCCACAAAAAGAAAACCCAAATTGAAAACAGGTTCAAAGAAAAAAAACCGTGGAACTTCATCTGAAAAGACGGGATTGAAAAAAAATACAAAATCGACTCTATCCAAAACACGCAGAAAAAAGCCGGCCAAAAGGAAAATTGCAGGACTTACTGATACTGCGCAGATCCTTAATATCATCAAACGATCAAGAAAAGGCATTGATGTCGCTACGTTGAAACAAAAGACCGGTTTCGATGAGAAAAAAATTCGGAACATGATCTATAAAGCACACAAAGAAGGCATCATCAGGCGAGCAGCACGGGGAATCTATATAGGAACGAAACACCGCAGATAATATTAATAGAATAACCTTTTGCCCCTTCTTCGCCCTCACCACATCAATGGGATTATGATGCGCCGACAGCAAGATCTAAGTGACATTAATCAAAACCTCATGGCAAAATCAGCATCCTGAATGCCAGCCGGGAATATTCCTTGGGCATCCTGCCGCTATCTGGGCAGATAGCCATTCCAAAACCTGACTTGCTCCCTTGAGATTTTCTATATGAAAGGGAATAATCGGGGTTTGCGATTGCGGAACGAAATCATCAATAATCTTGGTGTCATGATGATGCAAGATTGAGGCACGTAATCTTGAACGAAAACCGAATAGATGAGGAATGGAAAAACACAATATGTAGTAGAAGAGGAATAATAGGGATAGGTAATAATTTTTAACAAGAGCGATATCTCAATTTTGTACAAACTATTGTTTGTATTTTTCAACAAAAAATGACTTATTCAATTCGAGGATTGCAACAAGCTTTGTTCATTAAAGGAAACAATCATGGGCCGATGCAGGCGACGTTGGGATTATCCTGAAAGACCACCAAGACCAAAAGTAAAAAAACTTACGGATGCTAAGAAAAACGAAATTTTAGACAAACTGGGTCAAGGCATTAGCGTCTCACCAGTATTAACTGCATTGCAATTCCGTTTCCGGGCGCTTCGGGGCCGTTTTTACGGTATTTTTTAACGTCGATAATTTCATTTTATATAGTCCATATTCCAGTTGCCGATATACAAAAAAATTGAATTGTGCATGATGAAATTAACCTGGCAAGTTATTTTCACAAGCTATATTCACACAAAAGTTGAAGTCACAAAAATAGTATAGTTTGTTATTAATTAAAGTGGAGTTATATATGGGTAAAAAGTCTAAAAAAAACAGGAAGCTCAAAAAAAAGAAAACTCTTAGTAATGTACACAAAAGTGGAGTGAGAGAAGAGATACAAACTCAATTTCATTATCAAGTAGGTCATTTTGTAATTGTAAAAAAAGGAGTAAGGGATCCGAACTATGAAATTGAAATAGGAGGGTGGAAAGGAAAAATATATCATATTGAAAATGCTGATGATCCACTCTTATGCATTGAATGGGATTATGAAACACAAAGGAACGTGCCAATTTCAATAATTAAAGCATGTGAAAAGGATAACTTGGATTATACAAAGATGAGTCTTTTTGCAAGTGATGTTGAACTAGTAATACTTACAGAAAAAAAAGAAAAAAAGAAAATCCTTCTTTCTACGATGACAAAAGAAATATATATGTTGGCCAGAATACATTATGATTTATTTGATAAAGAAAAAATACAACAGATTTTTTCGAAATTACGATGCATGGAATATTATAATATTCAAGATCGTTGGGTGTGGTTGTATGAAGCGGAAGCTAAAAAATTAAAATTTAAGGGGTCGTATTATGAAATACCTAAAGAAAGAAGACCGATTATTCTTGGATCCTTTTATTCAAAAAATAAGGAAAAGATGCATCTAAACGTGAACTCATTTGACCGTGCAAAGAAGGCAGTTGTATTTTTTGATAAATACTTTCCAAGGACTGTCGCTAAACTTACTGATATAACCGTATTAAATAAAACTTTTGATTTTTTTGACGGAAATCTGCCCAAACACGAAGATTATTTTGACCAAGGATCTATAGAAATTAAAGATCCGGAAAAAATTATTAACGAATTAAAGAATATTACCTCTTTTATAGAAAATCCCTTGAAAAAACTAGAGGCAGCATTAATTTTATGTGAGAATGAATCTAAACAAATTCTTCCTGAAGTTGAGAGATTTCCAATTCATTTTTATGAAGATGGTATAAATGGTTTAGATGTGAGTCTTACAATGCGAGAGACTATTGCGCTTCAACATTGGAAAGGAAATAAAGATTATTCATTCTATGATTTAATGCAGCAGGTTATTCCTAATCGAGCTTTTCGCTGACATCCTGGCCGATACAGCTTAATGTGGCGCCACAATCACATTGCTTTTCTTCTTCCGGTAAATCATGAACCACATCTACTCGGGGCAGATCCGCAGGCAAAGGTTTACGGCCACGCTTTTTGAGGGCATGCTCAGGAATAACAATCTTTTCTTCAAAAATCCGGCGATCTGATTCAAGTGCTTCTATGGGATCAAACAGCTGCCGTTGCTCATGATCCGGCAAGACATGTTTTTCACTTTTACGGCCAAACAGCTCCTTTTGAAGCAGACAAACCATCTGCTCCACCATGATCGAAAGTCCATTGATGGCTTTTCTCATATCCGTACTGCCGATCGCCAAATACACCCGAGAATTGGTAAGCGGCAGCATCATAAACATCGAACCGACAAAATCAACTGCCGGAGTTTTGAAACATCAAACCCAGTGTCACATTCGATTCGATAACCGTTGGGGGTTACCACACTTATGGCTTCTTGTGATATGTGATTCATGATCTTGCTTGATGAGAAGTGCAGCGGAACAAACGTGACATCCGTATCACAAGGATGAGAAATTCTTTTTCACCAATACCACCACCGGTGATTCTTAAGATTATTCTGCCGGAAGTATTCGGCCTGGGTAAGTCCGCTTTGTTGCCAGGCTTGAACGTGGTCCTCCCAAAATTGACGCTTCTCTTTCGGTTTGAGTTCTTCCGGTAAACTTGTGACATCTGCCATGAGCAAACCTCCTATAATTTTTGGAAGCTATCATGGCATGATTTTAGCTCCTTGTGAAGATGGGGTCTATTGACCGCTTACGTGTTCACTGATGGAACCCATAAAGGTTAATTATGGCGAAAAGGGCCGCTATTGTATTAATGGGTGCATTACCGGTTTGTTAATTGCTATCCAAGACTTTTTTGGTTTCAGGTTTCAGGTATAAGCTAATTCGTTTTTTACTCCTGACACCTGAAACCTGATTGCAAGGCTTTCGCTCAAAAAATGAATAAGTTAATGGGTGAAAAACATTTTAACAAATCGGTAATGCTCCCGTATTAATCGTTTTTATTCAAACAACATTTTTTGTATTTCTTACCGCTACCGCATGGACATGGCTCATTCCTACCAACCTTCGGTGCATTCCTTTTGAACGGAACTACCTTCCCTGTATTTTCTAGCCCATTTATTTCTTTATTTTTCCTGTAATTATAAGCCAGTTCGTTCAATTCTTTCTCTCTGGCTTTTTGCCTTTCTTCTTGTTCTGTTCATTTTTTGCGAATATTTGGCAATTCTGGGACATCCACTTTATGAATCATGCTGAGACAATCCAAAGAACTGCCGATATAAGTTGCATCATTTTCATTGGAATATATATCCTGAAGTTTTTCAATCCCTCGCGGATCTCCGATCCCTCTCAGACAATCAGAGAAAATTTCATAGGAATCCATACCGTCATCACTCTCATCTTCCCATCTCCGTATGGCAAGATTATAGGCCTCGGAATATGGAAGATGTTCCAGAATGGGAAAACTTCCCCAATCTCCTAATTCTCGCTTCTCTATTGCAGTAATAATAATTTCATCTGCAGACTCATCCAGTGCATTCATTGCCCTTAGTGCGTCACTATATATATAATCCATACTGTCCGAATTACAAAGGACATTCATCAAGTCAGGAACAAATTCTTTAGCTCCAATCCGGCCCATCAGCCTGATGGTCCAAATATCCCCCCAAGTCATTAAATTCTCGGTCAAGACATCTTTCAGTTCTGAAATAGGAACAAGCTGTTTTATCTTTTTCTGTATCGGTATCGGCAAACTGGAACCCGTATTTTTCAGTGCCAGGATTAAATCCTTAGTACTGGCATCAGGGGATAACGCCTTTAAATAAGCATCGCGTTCTTTAATTGCAAAATATCCAGATATGATTAAAGAGACAAGATTCCTGCCTAATTGCTTAAAATTCTTAATTCGCTTCCATACTGAAGATCGCCTTGAAAGATCTTCAAGCAAAGCAAGGCATATTGCATCCTGACCGAATAACTCGCCGAGCCAATCGGCGGCAGGTGCATTTTCAGGGTAGCTTGCGAGAACAATAGTGCGGGCATCAAACATCACCGTTGTAGAAAAATTCTCATACTGTCCACGGCTAAGAGACTTGATCATATTTTCATACCAGGATTCATCCAGTTGGATAAATGAATTTTTTGAGATAAGGTTATTGAAGACGTCACGAGGTTTCTCTAAAATATTATTTTGATTGAACTCCGTAAGATTTCTGAAGCACTCCGATCCTCCTAAAATATATGAAATACTTTTAAGAAACGTGTCATAATGCCTGTCCAGATCACTCAAATCAAAATACCTATCCAAGACTAAAGATACATCTTCAGGGTTATAGTGGCTTAATAAATTAGCCGCTGTGAGATCCAAAAGAAATTTGTCCTGAAGTTGGATAACGGCAGACAATAGTGCCTTCCGGCAATCCTCACGGTGAATCTTTCCAAGGTAGCTTACAACACCTAAAAATGTTTCAGCACTTTCGGCAGTTGAAAAATTTTCAAGCATCACCTCAACGGCCGGTTCATAGTGCATAGTTCCCAAAGCACTTGCGCAACTACTGGAGATATTACCATGACGACTTTTAAAGCTTTCTAAGATAGCCGGTGCATGCTGATCAGCTTCATGCATTGCAAGATATTATCCGACAATTCGTAATCGCCTTTTACTTTCCTGCTGCCCATGCATCATGATCATAAGTAAACTTGTGAACTTCGCTTAAATCATACCCATAAAGTAGGCCCCATAAGTCGTCAGAAATTTTGTCCTCATTTTTTTGGATAAATTCAATCAACTTGGGAAATCTGGAAATATGGACATAAGCATTTCGGGTTCCCTTTTCCGGTAGACTCCAGATGTCCACCCCTTTCTTGGTTTTTATAACAAAGGAGTAAGGGAATTTATAAATGAAGTTGTAAACATCTATTATTATTCTTTTGTTTCCATAAAAAATGAAAGAGAGGACCGGTTTTTTTAACTGATTAATCATTTCAAACCGTTGCAGATCGTCCCAACCGGTGGTAATCCGATCATGGTACCTTTTGAGAATTAAACTGCCAAGATGAGGGTTTTGGTTTACTGTTGGTAGGCCCGGTCCATTAATTCCGATTCTTTTGCTGTCCGGCGGCGGGACAGGATTAAAAGAATCCAGGGAACCAAACCAGGTGATCATTTCCTCATAACTAAAATAACCCAACCCATTCAAAGCATTGGATAATTCATGTAGCGATTTTACGCCCATATTTTTTATTCGAGCAAGCTTGATCAGACCGATTTCTGCAATTTTTTGGGGCTTATCGAGTATGTCCTCATCCCCAAAATAGTTGATCAAACAATTTTGACAGCGTGTAGAAAGCACCTTTTTTAATGGAGGCCATGAATCCCAATTATCTTTTCTTTCTTTAACCTGATAATACAACTGTCTCACTCTTTGAATGCTAATTTCATACATTGATGCGATAGCAGAGAAAGACTGACCAGTTTCTCTCAACAAAAAAATTTGTTCATTTCGATCATTTCTGCGCAAAGGGCTTTACCTCATGTCAAATTGTGTTCCATATCATATAATTTATATATCATGAAATGTCAATGGGTTGTGATTGAAAGTATACTATATATATCGTGCTTTTCAAAACCTGACATTGCTGGTGTCAGGTCAAATAAATCCTGTTTTTACCATTTGTCAAATAATCTTTGTCTATTTATAAATTTGAAGCATTAAGATTCTGGATGGTCGAGTATTTGCCTGACAACCTTTTTCATGTGAATAAAATGAGTTCCTTTCCAATAAATTTTATCGCAAGATGGGCATTGAAAATATTCATCGCAGAACTCTTTTGTCTTTGGAGGAATTCTATCTAAGATTTTTTCCTTTGGTACGATATTTAATAGGGTGTTGCATCGAATACATCTTGTAAAAGGCTTTATGTTATCTTTAATATCCAGGTAATCTATGATTCGTTTTATCTGTTCTGTGGTTGTACCATGGCGTATAAAAATCCCATGGCTTACCTCTTTGAATTTAAGGAGCTTTCTGCTTTTTGTTAGTATGACTCTGTTTTCTCTTTTGGATATTTCAATTATTTCACGAGAGGAAAGTAAGGGATCGTAATATAAATCAAATCCCAGGACTCTCATATATTTAACGATATCCCCAAGGTTGATATCAGCTATGAATTTGTTCCTGCGAAGCGGGATTTTTCTAAGCCGGGTAACATTTGTAATATTGAGGAATTCAAAAACAGGATATACGCTTACTCGGTCTTGATCTTGGAGAATGTAATTAAAATCCACTGAATTTTCGTTCACCAAAATAAGGTCGATTTCCGTATGAGGAACTCCGAGTGCTTCTATCATATCTTTTATTGACCGTTTCCCTTTAAGCGTTGCTTCAAAATCAGTTTTTCTTCTGTGATTTGGAAGAAAGTCATTTAATTCCTCATAAAAACGGAAGGTTGCTTTTGGCATGGCTTAAGTTTTCCATAGAAAAGTATCAATCATTGAGAACAAAAGAATAGAATCAAACTCTTCACCAGTTGGGCCATAAAGCCGTAGTCCAGCCGGTCCATGGTATCTGATGCCCGGTGATAATGGGGATTTCGGAAAAACGCCGTATCTGTAATCATGACCGCCTGATATCCCCGATCCCAGAATGAAGAATGGTCGCTGAGTCTCACGGAAGGGAGCAGATACCCTCCCAATGGAACCGTCAGCTTAACTACAGGAAGATCCGGGTTTTTGCAAAAAGCCCGGTTTAATGCCTCTGTAAACCCTTTAGAGCTTAAATTGCCCACAATGCCGATAAAGTTTCCCTGCTTGGGATAGCTTAAAAACATCAATGGAAACGGATAGCTCTGGCAGCCCGGTTCATGGCAAGTATATCCGACCATCTCCAGACAAATCATACCGTCTATTTGTTCTTTTTGTTTCCAGGCCTTCAGTGCATATACCCTGCTTCCCATATGCCGCGTGCCAAAGGCCGGCGGTTCTTCCAGAGTAAAGGAGACGAATTTCACCGCCAGATCCAGTTCTTGATTCCCTTTCAGTGCGTTTAATTGTCGGGCAGTCTCCAATTGAACGGCGATGGCACTGGCATTATCGTCAGCACCCACCGTCCCGGCCACCGAATCGTAATGTGCTCCCACAAGATAGTGTTTTGTTGGGGCGTCACAAAAAGATATTTCCGCCACCACATTTGCAACCGTATAATTCCGGTAGGGGTAGGATTCGCAATGTACTGCGACGTTGATGTCCTGATAAAATTTTTCAATGTAGTCTTGAGTCTTTTTAAGATTTTCAGGCAATAAGACACTGCGTTCCCCAATGGTCTGCGTTAGCATTCTCAGGTGGTCTTGTAGTCGTTCAGCAGTTTTTTCCATGTCAATCATGAACATTTCCTCCTCTGCCGTAGCTCCGAGGCAACTGGCATACCCCGCCAGGAAGAACCCCATTGAAATAATAACCCATCTCATAATATAAAAGTTAATTGAAAACCCATCAGATATCAATTATAATTTAAGTTTAGTTCGCTTCGTTCACTTTTGGAATGTTGGAAGAGTGGAATGGTGGAATAATGGGTTATTTGGAAAATTTTTTTTAAAAATGCAAGTAAAGAATGCATAAAAATGAAAAATTCCTTATTTGAAATCAACATTCCAACATTCCAATATTCCAATATTCCATCATTCCAATATTCCAGTGGTAACCTTGCCCGCTCCTGCCTTGCAATGGCAGGCGGGGCAAATCGAACGAACTTATTGTTATGGGCACATGCAATTTTTGTAAAAAAAGCGCGAAAACGATTTCAAGCCTGAAAACTGATATTCTTTACAGTATGCCGGCATTTTACCCGCCATTTTATCTCAACGGTCACGTTATGCCTGACAGAAAGAATCATGATGCGAGTTTCTAAATCAACATTGCTATGGGGTTGCAGTCTGACGCTGGTCATTCTGACTGACGCTGGTGTCTTTGTGTTCAATCCACTGGGGCTTGGCCCCGAGCCGGACATGGTACTCTCTCGAGATTTTTTCGCCACATCGGCCCAGGACTTGAGTCAGCTTGAGCTTCTCGTGGACGGTAAGGAAGCATTCCATGAAATTCTTGGGGCAATTGATGGTGCCCGATCTTCGATTTTCGTTCAAATATTCATATGGAAAGACGATACCATAGGACGGCGAATTGTGGCCGGACTCAAAGCTGCGGCCGATCGCGGTGTAAAAGTGACGGTCAGAAAAGATGCGCTGGGAACATTTTTTGAGCTTGGCGACATGGTAAAGGGTAAGATGAGCCCGGTTTTTACCAAGGCCGGATTGAGGGGATATGAAAACATAGACGTGGATGTGGATGTGTTTGTGGACACAGACCATAGCAAATATTTTATCGTGGATGAGCGCCTTGCGATCTTCGGTGGAATGAACATCAGCGAGGAATACTATTCCCAATGGCATGACTACATGGTGTTGATCCGGAGCAGGCAATGGACAACGTCTTTTACAGATTTGGTTATGAAAAGCTTGTCCTGGCCCAATCCGTCACCTTTTGTGGTGGCAGTCAACGATAGAAGAGCCACAGAAATTCGAACTGCACTGATCCAGATGATCGATAACGCCAAAGAAAGTCTTATCATAGAACATGCGTATTTTTCCGACGGCAAAGTCATAGACGCCGTGAGCCGGGCCGCCCAAAAAGGAATCAGCGTAGATATCGTACTGCTTAAAAAGCCTGACACCCACGGTTATGCCAACATGGCCACGATTAACCGTCTGCTCGACTCAGGGTCTGAAACCAACCTAAAAATATTCCTTTATCCCCACATGAGTCATGCCAAAGTGGTGTTGTCCGATGGAGAAATTGCCGCCGTTGGATCGGCAAACCTAACCCCGCGAAGCATGCGAACCAGCCGGGAGGTAACCCTGTTCGTCCACGGTTCGCGCGAAGATCCGTTTCTTAAGAAACTGCGTCAGCGGCTCCATGCGGATATTGATAAAAGCGAACAGGTTATGGCGCCGTTTAAACTCAGCTTTATCCATAGAGTTAAAGGCGTGGTGGGGAAATATGTTTGGTAATCACAAGTTTCAGTCGGTTGGAAAGAGATATACGCCGTTGTGGAGCGTTTTTCCTATATCTGGATTCAAATGGGTTTATCCTGGATTGTCGGAAGGTTCGAGTTGAAACAAATGATTTGTTGTGTTATTGGGCGAGGATAAAATTTATGAATATGCTTTGACCGCGTTTTTTTTATCAAAATAATATCAAAAGGAGCTGCTGACATGGAAAAAACCGACGACGTTTTAATCGATCAAAAGGGAGCTTCCCAACAATTCACTGAAGAACAACAGTCCGTCCTCAAGGCCATGGACAAATGGATTGAGGCCGTTACCACCACGGATCCGGAAACCGTGGCAAAATTGTATGCCGAAGATGCCGTTTTTTGGGGCACGGTTTCCCCTTATATGCGGACAACTCCTAAAGGAACAAAGAATTATTTTAAACATTTCATGGGGTTGAAAAATTTAAATGCCATCTATTACAAACCCATGGTTAGAGTGTATGGGGATATTGCCGTAAACTCTGGTTATTACACATTTTTTTATAATAAAGATGATAAAATGATGGGCATACCCGCTCGGTATACATTTGTTTATCGAAAGGACAGCGATGGGGAGTGGTATATCATCGATCATCATTCTTCGGTTGTGCCTCAAAATATGTAGCATTATCATGGCCTAACCGCTCTATTTTTTATTTAATCTTGAGAACCTGGTCCTGTGGGCCAGGTCAGAGTCTCTGGCTCTGCCTGAAGAATTGCTGCAATAGTTTGAAGTGAACTAAAGTTTAAAGTGAGCTAAAGCTCGCCCTGGTGCGACTCGTTCATATATATTGATATCGGCTATACATCATTGCAAACCAGCTTTTTTGAATATAGAGTATTGGTGATCGGTCTGGGCCAGGGTTAAGGAATTCTCTCAATTATGGAAAAACATCGGAGCGAAGCGACACCATAACTTTAGGCACTTTAGATCACTTTAGACACTTTTAACTTGTACGGCTTTAAGTTAAAACAGCCCCTTTAACTTACATTTCGCACATGGTGAAATTTAATTTCAGGATTTATACCGCTATCGCCAATAATACTTATAACACCCTTAAATAACTATAAAATAAAAATCTAGACCTTACCCTTTAATTGTTTTATAACGTCTTACACAAGCAAAATAGGAGGCGCTATGAAGCAATTTGAAACACGGTTCAAACAAGTTGACGTATTGCCGATGGTCAAGCATTTCATGGATGAACTTGACCTGTTCAATTTATTTAAAAAATATGTCCGGGCAACCCCGGATA
>Ga0222695_1000272_pt1 | contig 32606 bp, 36 predicted proteins | sample AntAcemetage1398_FD_179834 | JGI IMG/M metagenome (GOLD analysis project Ga0222695, IMG submission 179834) | Saline water microbial communities from Ace Lake, Antarctica - #1398 | ecosystem: Environmental > Aquatic > Non-marine Saline and Alkaline > Saline | place: Antarctica: Ace Lake...
TCTTGACATTATTTATACCATTCTTCTGCATTTCTTCACCCTCCAGGTGATTATTGTTCTTTATTTTTTACCTTTATTGGTAAAGCCCTGGAGGGCTTTCAAGTTTCTTATGGAATTTAATAGGTAAAGTTGAATCTAAAATCTATTATATTAGTTATAGTAATCCGCAACACAAAAAAATTTCAATCTTTATTTGACAATCAGATTGGTCAACTTAAGTTTTGAACATAAGTTCATAATAAGGAAAAAGAAATGTCAAGACCAAGAAAGATCAGACGCGTAAGCAAACCACCAATTTGCAGCAGGTTCAAACCTGTGGGAATACCCGCACGCCTGCTGGATGTAGTCGATCTTTCTGTCGACGAATACGAAGCGCTCCGTCTTGCCGATTACGAAGGACTCGAGCACAAAGAGGCTGCAGAAAAAATGGGGATTTCACGCCCAACCTTCACCCGTCTTATTGACCAGGCACGAAAAAAGTTCGCATCAGGTATCATAGAAGGGAAAGAGATTTCTATTGAAGGCGGTAACTTCCAATTCTTGCAACATGTAGCGCGATGCAGAAACTGCGGCTCGACCTATAACTACACCCAACATGCTCCGGACAAATGTCCAGAATGCAATGAAGAAGACCTTGAAAATCTTAATCTGTATTATCAAAGAGGGCGGGGTCGCGGTCGTGGAAAATGGGGTCAAGGCAAATGAAAACATTTTTAATCAATACATATCGAAAGGAGGCATACTATGCCACGTGGAGACAGAACCGGTCCTAATGGAATGGGACCTATGACCGGACGAGCAGCTGGCTTTTGTTCCGGATACGACAGACCTGGCTATATGAATGCCGCAGGTGGAAGAGGTTACTATGGACGCGGATACGGCTATGGACAAGGATTTGGTTATGGTCGCGGCCTTGGACGCGGAAGAGGATTCGGCAGAGGTTTCGCACCCGCTAATCCTGTTTCTTATGCTCCTTATCCCACTTCTGCTAATGCAGAAAATGAGAGAGATTATCTTGAGAACGAACTGAATATGCTCAAAGAAGACATGAAGAACATTGAAGCTCGACTCAAAGAGGTCAAAGCTGCAGAGAAATAGTGATCTTATTCAAAATGTTCATACCTCAGAGGACTCAGAGTCCACAGAGAAAAAGTATGTATAGACCTCTGTGCTCTCTGTGTTCTCTGTGGTGAAATAAGATTTAATGAAAGATTTTTAGGAGTTTTTATGCCAAGAAGAGACGGTACAGGTCCAGAAGGACGCGGTCCGGGAACAGGACGAAGACGTGGAAGCTGCTTCGATGCATTCACAAAGAAAGATGGAAGTATCTCAGTATGGCGAACACTTGTCATCCCGATGGTGGGAGCTATCATAAATGATTTTCGTAAACCGGATAGCATTTCACGAAGAACAGTTAATTCAATAGTAAATCGAATTAAAACAAAGCGAATTACAGATGACAGAAAATCATCTAAGGAAATAGATGGTTCCTATTCAGTAGTCGATACTGAGAAAGGAGAATAACATGCCAAGAGGAAACGGTCAAGGCAGAGGTACGGGTGGAGGACAAGGACAGGGTCGCGGACAAAGCGGCAACTTTGCAGGTCCAGGCGGATATTGCGTATGCCCTTCATGCGGACATAAAGAAGTCCACACACAGGGTGTTCCCTGCATGAACAAAACCTGCCCTAAATGCGGTGCAAAAATGTCAAGAGAATAGAAATAAAAACAGCTTAGGAGAAGCAATGCGAATAGTAATTTCATCAGATAATGGGAATGTTGCTCAACACTTCGGACGATGTCCGGAGTTTACACTTGTAGATATCGAAAATGGAATTGTTGAAAAAAAAGAAATAGTCCAGAATCCCGGGCATGCTCCTGGAGTACTTCCAAAATATTTTAACCAGTTAGGATGTAAAATCATCATTGCCGGTGGCATGGGAAACAGAGCACAAGACCTCTTCAGGACCTACGACATGGACTGGATCATCGGTGTACAAGGTGAGATTGATAAGGTAATTAACGATTACATTAAAGGTACAATTAATGCCGGTGACAGCATGTGCGAACACGGCGAAGGAAAAGGTCCAGGAACTAAAAAGTGGGATTAACACTATTTTTAATAATTATGAAAATAACCATAATTTTCGATAATACCGCTTACGATCCTACTCTGCAACCTTCATGGGGATTCTCAGCCCTCATTGAAATCAACGAGAAAAAAATCCTCTTTGATACCGGAGACAATGGAAATATTCTTTTATCAAACATGAAAAAACTGCATATCGATCCTGCGGATATTGATGAGGTTTTTATCTCTCACAATCATTATGATCATATTGGCGGATTATCCTCATTTCTTTCTTATAAAAATGATGTAACAATTTACATACCTCCTTCAGTGCGTGGAATACACAATGTGAAAAAACTCATCAGAGTAGATGAACCTATTGAATTGTATGAGAATATATATTCCACAGGTGAACTTGCAAATATTGAGCATTCATTGATCGTGAAAACGGATAAAGGATTGGTCATTATAGTTGGCTGTTCACATCCGGGAATTGAACTGATACTGGAAACCGCAAGGCAATTTGGTGAGCCGTATGCAATTATTGGGGGATTTCATGGTTTTAAAAAGTATGATATACTGGAACCACTTACCCTTATTTGTCCTACACACTGCACCCAGCATATCAAAGAGATAAAAAAACTCTATCCAGAAAAATATATTGAAGGTGGGGCAGGGAAGATAATCGAGTTACAATAATAGATAAAATCTTTCAGAAAAGGAATACCTGTGAATAGAAAAAGATTAATCTCAAAACGTGTAAGTTCGATCAGCAAATCTGCCATTCACGAGATGACACGACTCTCAAAAGAGATCGAGGATGTGGCATTTCTCTCCTGGGCAAAACCGACATCAGGAACTCCCGATCATATCAATAAAGCATCAATTGAAGCGATTGAAAAAGGGCTGGTTGGAGGATATTCGCCAAGTGACGGACTGCTGGAACTGAGAAAAGAAATTGTAAAAAAGCTGGCTCGGGATAATAATATAATTGCAAATCCAAATCAGATATTAGTGACCGTCGGTGCAATCGAAGGCATTGCTTCTGCTGTGATGGCAACCGTTGATCCTGGTGATGAAGTTATTGTTCCGTCCCCTACTTATTCCACCCATGTTCGTCAGGTGTTGCTTGCATCAGGAAAACCTGTTTTTGTCCCGCTTCATGAAGAGGATGAGTTTGCACTTCATATTGATGATATCAAAAAAGCGATCACACCGAAAACCAAAGCGATATTATTCTGCACTCCGAACAATCCAACAGGAACAATATTTCCGGAAAAGACATTAAGAGAAATTGCCGAAATCGCTATTGAGAACAATCTTGTTATAATCACTGATGAAGCATATGAATATTTTGTGTATGACGGTAATAAACATTTTAGTATTGCTTCTATACCTGAGGTACAGAATAATGTAATTTCCTGTTATACTTTCACAAAAACCTACGCAATGACCGGCTGGCGGATCGGCTATTTACATACTCAAGAAGCAATGATCCCTCAAATAAAAAAAGCACATATTCCTTTTGCGATCTGTGCGCCGGTAATTTCTCAATATGCCGCTATCGAAGCGTTGAAAGGATCGCAAAATTGTGTTGCGAAATTCCACTCACATTATAAGAATGCGCGTGATCTTATGTGTGATCGACTCGACCGACTCGATAAGGTTTTTTCTTATGTAAAACCAACCGGTTCGTATCTAATGTTTCCGAAAATTCTTATTGATGAAGGTAAGGATTCAATGAAATTCTGTATCGACCTGTTACAAAAAGCGAAGGTTTCAACTACTCCGGGTATTGCTTTCGGTCCTACTGGAGAAAGCCATTTGAGATTGTCATTCTGCGTTGACGAAGATATGATCAATACCGCTTTTGACCGAATGGAAAAATACTTTCATAATCGAGGTAAAAAATGATTAAACATGTTGGACTCACTATTAAAGACCCCTCTGAGATCAAAAATTTCTATCAGGAAATACTTGGATTGAATTTAGAAAAGGAATTTACACTCACAAAGGAGCTTAATCAGCAACTTTTTGGTTTCTACGAAGAAGTGCCCGTGTCAAGATTGTCTAATGGAACTGATGTTTTTGAAATCTTTATCACCAAGCTCCCCTCCAGAAATAATTACTCTCATCTTTGTATCGAAGTCGATGACAGAGAAGCTATGATCGAGAAAGTAAAGAAGAAAAATTACCCTTATACAATAATTGAAAGAGAAACCGAGCCGCTCGTGTTCATTCAAGATAAATTTGGTAATAATTTCGAAATACTTGTGCACTAAGAATAGAAAAATAAGTCATATGAAAATTACAATTGCTAGCGGAAAAGGAGGTACCGGCAAGACTACACTTGCGACGAATCTTGCATATCTTCTTTCTCAGAAATCCCCTGTCATTCTCGCAGACCTCGATGTAGAAGAACCCAACTCTGGATTTTTCATCAAAGGGACAAAGATACAGAAACAAAAGGTTTTTAGAATGGTCCCGGATTGGGATAAAGAAAAGTGTGTGCTCTGTGGCAACTGCCAGCGTGTATGCAAATTCAATGCAGTCATTAAATTGGGAGAAGAGGTGCTGGTTTTCAATCAACTGTGCCATGGCTGCTATGCATGCTCGGAGTTATGCCCCCAGAATGCACTCCCTATGAAATCCTATGAAGTAGGAAAGATCACTGAATTTGAACAGCATAATCTCCATTTTGTCGAAGGAAAATTGAATGTTGGCGAGGAGCAGGCGGTGCCGGTGATCAAAGAGACAATTAATTTTGTGATGAATAAATTTTCACCGGATATTCTTCGGATTTTTGATGCACCTCCGGGGACTTCTTGTCCTGTCATCGAAGCAACAAAGGATGCTGATTATATTATCCTTATCACTGAACCGACTCCCTTTGGACTGCATGATCTGAAGCTCGCTGTGGAAGTCATGAGAGAATTGAAAAAGGATTTTGGGGTGGTCATAAACCGTTATGGGATCGGAAACAATGATGTCATCGATTATTGCACGAATGAAAGGATTCCGCTCCTTGGTAAAATTCCCAATATGAAAAAAGCAGCTGAAGCTTATGCAAAAGGTGAATTGCTTTGCGAGTCAATACCAGAAATAAAGGTTGCAATGCAACGCATCATAAAAAACCTAAAAGTGTGCGAGGTGCTATCATGAAAGAAATAGTTGTCATTTCGGGAAAGGGCGGAACAGGCAAAACCTCTATCACTGCAGCGTTTGCAATGCTTGCAGGAAAAAATGTAGTCATTGCAGACTGTGATGTCGATGCCGCAGATATGCATCTTCTCCTTGAACCGTATTTTGCACATTCAGAAGATTTTTATTCCGGCTTCAAGGCAAAGATAGATCAATCACTTTGCATGAAATGCGGAAAATGCAAACAGGTGTGTAGATTTGATGCAGTCCAAAAGGATACAGATTATTTCAATATAATAAATCTCAATTGTGAGGGATGTGCTTACTGCGCTGAAATCTGTCCTGTCAATGCGATACAAATGGTTGAACAAAACGTCGGAAAGTGGTATATATCAAGAATAAAAAGTGAAGCACAAATGGTTCACGCCAGACTTGGTATTGGCGCTGACAATTCAGGCAAACTTGTTGCGAAAGTTAAAAAGGAAGCAAAGAATATTGCTCAGGAAACCAAGAAAGATTTTATTCTTGTAGATGGTTCTCCTGGCATTGGTTGTCCAGTCGTATCTTCCCTATCAGGAGCAGATTACGTGATTCTTGTAACTGAACCTACACTTTCCGGATTTCACGACATGAAGAGAGTGTTTGAGCTTGTGCAAAACTTCAAGATTCCATCAGGTTGCATCATTAATAAGTTTGATATAAATGCTGAAATCTCAGAGAAAATACACGATTTTTGTGAAAAAAATAATATGGATCATATTTCAGATATTCCTTATGATGAGAGCTTCACTGCTGCAATGACCCAGGGAAAAACAATTATTGAAAGCAATTCCGAAACCTTGAAAAATATTTTAAGCGATAGTTGGAAAAATATATTATTATTCACGGATAATCTCTGATAAAACAGATAAAAAAATGAATATAATTTTTATTAATAACTTAGATAAGCACAAAGTATAGAATTTATCAGTGTTTATTTGTGTAAATCCGTAAGCTAAAAAAAATGAAATGGAGATAGAATGAAAATCGCAATTACAACAAAAGGAACCGAATGGGACTCCCCTATCGATCCACGATTCGGAAGAACAGAATATTTTCTTATCTATGACGAAGATAAAGATGAACTCACTTACATTGATAATACTGACATCAATGAAGTCGCACACGGAGCTGGACCCCGAACTGCACAAAAACTTTTCGAGCAAAAACCCGATGTTTTGATAACAGGAAATGGCCCGGGTGGAAATGCTGCAATGGCTCTACAACAAGGAAACATTAAAATTATTACTGGCGCAGGAGCAATGACAGCCAAAGAAGCGTATGATGCCTACAAAAAAGGTGAGTTATAATTTTCATGAAACTCAAAGTCGCATTTGCTACTGATGACGGTAAAACATTTATGGGTCGCCATTTTGGTGATGCACGTTTTTATGATATTTATGAACTTGACGAGGATCGAGCTTCTTTTATCAAAAGAATAGAAAACACAGTTGATGAAGAAGAGGATGTACATGCAGATCCTAAAAAAGCAAAGGGGATCAGCACATTACTTCTCGATGAAAAAGTAGCTGTTGTTGTATCGAAAATTTTTGGACCAAATATTAAACGCATAAAAAAGAAATTTGTCTGCATCGTTGTCAGGGACGATGAAATCGATGTCGGATTAAAAAAAATATGTAATAATATTGAGAAAATATATATCGAATGGGAAAAAGGAAAAGAGAGAAAGCATATCCTATTGTAAGTCTTGAAAAGAGTCGATTTGGCAAAAACAAAAGTATTCGATGAAAATCTAAATGAATACGAAAAGTGGTTCATCATCAACAAATTCGTATATCAATCTGAATTAAAGGCAGTAGAAAAAGCTATTCCGAAAAATGAAAAGGGGTTTGAAATAGGGATTGGCAGCGGACTTTTTGCACAACCTTTTAGTATCACAGAAGGAATAGATCCCTCTAAAAGAATGAGGGAAAAAGCAAAAGAAAGAAACATAAAGGTCTTCGATGCAGTTGCGGAGAATCTCCCCTACCCCGATGAAAGCTGGGATTTTGCTTTGATGGTCACCACGATTTGCTTTGTTGATGATATTGTGAAATCATTTCAGGAAGCAATCCGTGTGCTTAATAAAAATGGTCATCTTATCATAGGTTTTGTTGATAAAGATAGCCCTGTTGGGAAAATATATTTAGAATTTCAAGATAAAAGTATTTTTTACAAAGAAGCAACATTTTTTGGAACTGAAGAAGTCTATGAATCGCTCCAACAAACGGGATTTAAAATTGAAGAAACCTATCAGACAGTGTTTGGAAAACTTGATGAAATAACTGAAGTTCAAAAAGTGTTAGATGGGTACGGAGATGGTAGTTTTATCGTTATTAAAGCAAAAAAATCGAGATCGGTTTATTAAAAAATTTGCGGAGCAAATATGAATTCAGAGAATTATAAAAACCTAATCAAAAATAACAGAAAGGGAAAAGATATTTTTTTCAAACAAAATTTTCAATCACCTATTCCACAGGAAGAAAGATCAAATTTTTTAAAACTAAACTATTATGAGCCTGATCTAAGATATAGATTTGAATTGGAATTAGAAGAATTTGCGCACAAAAAAAAGTGAAAATAGAAGATACCGGAGGAAATTTAAGGGAGTTTTTGAAATGGGGAAAGTTCACTTTTAATGTAAACGGTAAGACCTGTTTTTTAAATGCCTATAAGTCTGAAGAAGCCGAAACTCGACTTTTTATCCCCTTTAAAGATGCAACGAACGGGAAAGAAACCTATGGAGCTGGAAGATATTTAGACCTTTATGAAGAAAGAGACTATATTGAAGATAGATGGATATTGGATTTTAATATAGCAACTAATCCATGGTGTGCTTATAGTCATAATTACGTCTGTCCCTTAATTCCGTTTGAAAATATTTTAAATGTAGAGATAAAAACGGGAGAAAAGAAGTATAAGTAATAAGATACAGAATTTAAGGAGTTTTTTTAAATATTAAAATATTCCAAAAATTTTAAATTAAAGGAGATAATAAAATGGTAAAAATAGACAAAGAAAAATGCACTGGCTGTGGCGTTTGTGTTAATATTTGTCCTGAAGGTTTTTTAATTAAAAACTCAATAGCTGAAATTATTGATGAACATGCTTCATGTATTGACAAAGCTGCAAATGCTTGTCCGGCTGTAGCTATTATCACAACCAAAACAGATAAAAAGAGCACTCAACCAAGAACAAAGAAAGAAGTGTTTTCTGGATCGGCTGAAAGAACTGAAAATTCATTTAGTAATTATGGTAGAGGTGGTGGACAAGGAAGAAACCAGGGACTTGGTTTCGGCAGTGGAGGAGGACGAGGAAGAAATCAAGGTTTAGGTCTAGGACAGGGTGGTTATTGCGTTTGTCCGAATTGCGGATATAAAGAACCACACCAAAGAGGTATTCCATGCTATAAAACTCTCTGTCCGAAATGCAATTCTGTTATGAAAAGAGTTTAAACATTTTTTCATAAATTTCCGCATTTTTTAAAAAATGACAATCTTGCACTGGTGATGATTTTTTTAAAGAATTAGTGAAAAAAATTGAGAAGAAAGAGAAGCTTTTAAAAAAACTTTAAAGGAACTAAAATGCCAAACAAAAGAATAAAAATAAGTGAAAATATTTACACTGAAATGGAAGTTAGAGTTTCAGAAAGAAAGAGTGAAAATGTTATCAGAAACAGTATTCTTAACGTAGGACTTGATGAAATTGCGTTGAATCACAAATCTAAAACAGATATGCAGCACACATTTTCTTTGGAACTAAAAACTGGTAAGATCACATCCCAAAACAAGAGTGGAAGATGTTGGCTATTTGCAGGACTGAATACGATGAGATTCAAAATTATGAAAGATCTAAATCTGAAAAATTTTGAACTTTCCCAAACTTATCAGATGTTCTTTGATAAAATTGAAAAAGCAAATTACTTTATGGAAAATATTCTCGAAACTTTAGATGAAGATACAAATTCCAGAATTATTATGTGGCTTTTAAGTGCTCCTCTGAATGATGGTGGACAGTGGGATATGTTCACAAGTATTGTAGAAAAATACGGAGTCGTTCCAAAAGAAACAATGCCGGAAACTTTTGCCAGCAGCAATTCTGCAAGAATGAACCATATTCTCACTTTGAAACTCAGGGAAAATGCTTCTATTTTGCGAGAAAAATACCAAAATGGGAAAACATTAGCAAAATTGAAGAAGGATAAACAAGAAATGGTATTTGAATTTTATCGTTTGTTAACTATGTTCTTAGGAATCCCACCCAAAAATTTTACCTTTGAATATACCGACAAAGATAAGAAATTCCATCGCGATTCAAATATTACACCAAAAGAATTTTATGCTAACTATGTTGATATTAATCTAAAAGATTATATTAGTATTATTAATGCTCCTACCGAAGATAAACCATTTAATAAAACTTTCACAGTTCAATATCTTGGGAATGTAGAAGGTGGAAATATGGTAAAATATCTTAATGTTGAAATAAAAACTTTTAAAAAGTTAGCTTTAGCACAACTAAAGGATGGAGTTCCAGTTTGGTTCGGTAGCGATGTCAGGCAGAAGATGAAACGAGAAAACGGTATTTTGGCTGAAGACATCTATTCTTATGAAGAGGCTCTCCAATCAAAATTCAATCTTGATAAAGCTGGAAGACTTAATTATGGAGAGAGTTTAATGACTCACGCAATGGTATTTACCGGTGTAAATCTGATAGATGATGTTCCAAATAGATGGAAAGTGGAAAACAGCTGGGGCGAAAAAAACGGCAAGAAAGGTTATTTTGTGATGAGTGATAAATGGTTTGAAGAATACACTTATCAAATTGTAATTAATAAGAAATATCTATCCGAGAACTTAAAAGAAGCTTGGAAATTAGAACCAATAATTTTAAAACCGTGGGATCCAATGGGATCTTTAGCATAATAATAAAATAGGAGAAAAATGTGGATTTCAATAAAAAAGCAATCGAGATCATTGAAGGTGTAGAACATCCAGCAATAAATCATTCACTATATGATCTTGGTATTATTAAATCTTATAAAATTAATGAGAAGAATATACAAATTGTGATGGCATTACCGGCTCTTAATATTCCAATTCTAAGTATGCTTATTCAAAGTATAGAACAACCTTTGGTAGCAATGAATGCTCAGGTGAATATTGAAAAAGTTGTAATGACTCAGGAAAATATGCAAAAATTTTTGGCTATGGAGCAAAGTGCCTGGAAGGTAATGTAGTAAACATTTTAGCAATAAATTCCATAATAGATGAAAATGAACAATATCTTAACTGAAAAAATATCGAAAATAAATTTCAGGGCATTTATCTGGCACGGTATTTTTCTTTCGCTTGCTTCCAACTTTATGGATGTGCACACTATTATTCCCTCAATGCTGATAAAAGCCGGAGGAAACGCTGTTATGTTGGGCTTTCTCACTGCAATTATGGTGGGAGGATCCGGTTTAATGCAAATTATTTTCGCCGGATTTTTATCAAACAAGACGCATAAGAAAAAATATCTTCTGTTGGGAATTAACTTCAGGATTATTACTTTATTGTTATTAGCTTTCATTCTTTTCAGATCTGACTTCATCAGTAATCAAATGCTTATTTTTTATATTTTTATATTAATTTCAGTCTTTTCTTTCAGCGGTTCTTTTGCGAATATTTCTTATGTCGATATTATGGGAAAATCCATTATATATCAAAAACGCAAAAGATTTTTCTCAATTAAACAGGCAATCAGCAGTATTGGGATTTTTATTTCTGCCATTATTGTACGTGCTATCCTCAAGCATCTTTCCTATCCGAACAATTACGGTACATTGCTTTTACTTGCTGGAATATTGTTATTATTGGCTTCTTTCGGTTTCTGGAAAATCAAAGAAATCAGTGTTAAATTCATAAATAAGCAAAGTTTTTGGAAATTTTTTAAAATGATTCCACGGGAAATTTCACAAAATTCTAATCTAAAAAATTACCTATTTATCATTAACTGTCTGGGCCTTGCTTTCAGCTTCATCCCCTTTATGATCTTGTTTGCTAAAAGAAATTTCGAATTGAGTTATAGTTTTATTGGTAATATTCTTCTTTTAAAGATAATCGGGATGTTGATAACCAGTTTAATTCTTTATAAGCGATCAGAAAAATTTGAATATAAAAAGTTATTGTATTTCAGTTTTGTTTTGGGAACAATTATTCCACTTCTCAGCTTGTTCTTTGGTAATAACCAGCTAATCTATCAGTTGCTTTTTGTTCTTACAGGAATTTTTATCACTACTTTCAATATTTCCAGAAATGGTATTTTAGTGGAGATTTCCAGTAATGAAAATCGGGCAACATATACTGGAATTTCCGGCGCAGGAAATATCTTGCCCACCTTTTTCCCGCTTGTTGCTGGAATATTAATATCTCTTCTGGGATATTATATCACATTCAGTATAGTTTCATTAATCGTTGCTTCAAGTTTTGTCTTCATAAAAAAAATAAATTGCAGATGAGCTGGAAAAACATGAAAAAATTTTATCCTGATTCTAAAGTTGAAGTTCAAGGTTTTAGTGCAAAATTTTATGATCACCTAATGAATATTATGACATTTGGTGGCTATAATACTTTTATAAAAAAAGCAATTCATTCAATGAAGATAGATCAAAATGATAAGATTCTTGATTTCGGCGCAGGAACGGGAAGAAATGCCCTCTTGATGAATAAATATCTTTCTGAAAAAAGTGAAATCCTCGGACTGGAAATTTCCGACTATATGATTTCTCAATTCGAGAAAAAAATACGCCGTTTTGATAATGTAAAAGTTCTAAAAAAACGCATCGACGAACCATTGGATTATAAAGATGAATTCGATAAAGTTTTCATCTCTTTTGTGCTGCACGGATTTCCGCATCAGGTTCGTAAAATTGTTATTCAAAATGCTTTTAAGGCTTTGAAACCGGGCGGAACTTTTTTCATTCTGGATTACAACGAATTCGATTTGAACAATATGTCTCTGATTTTCAGAATTCCCTTCAAAATCGTCGAGTGTCCGTATGCTTTTGATTTCATAGAAAAAGATTGGAAACAAATTTTATCCGATGCCGAATTTCGTGATTATGAGGAATATCTCTTTTTCCACAAATATGTAAGATTACTCGGAGCGAAAAAATGAAAGTTGCCATACCTACAAATGACGGAAAAAATATTTTTTCACAAATGTTGGGTCGAGCAAAAGAATTTTATATTTATGAAATCGAAAAAAATAAAATCATACTTCTTGAAAAAAGGATTAATACTTTTGAAAAAACTTTGCAACCTTTGAAAACTCTTGATGTTTATGAGATAATAAGCGATTGTAATATAATTATTTCTAATAAAATTGGCAAAAAGGGAATTGAAAGGCTAGAAAAAAGGGGATTGAAGCTTATTTTTGAGAATGGAAAAATTTCTCATGCTATAAAAAAATTAATGGAGAAAATATGTTAAATTTAAAAAATGAATTTATCTTTGCACCTATAAAACTCGGTTACGCTAAAGAATGAAGGTTATGAATTGGCAATGAGTATTAATTGAAAATGTTAATTAAACTAAGTGAGGAAAACAATGAAATTACTTATGATCTATTCCGAAAAATTTGCCTATAAAACCAACATCAAGAATTTGGAATCTGCGAAGAAATATGAAGAGGAAAAACAGATTGAAAATACGCTTGTTGGATTTATTCAGGTGGAGCAAAAAGACGAAGAAGATATTTCCAAAGTGGAAACTAAAATGATCAAAAACCTGAAATGGGCTGCGAAGAAAAATGATACAAACAATATTGTCTTACACTCTTTTGCTCATTTATCTATGAGCAAGGCAGATGAAGGAATAACAAAAGAACTGTTTGATCGGGCTGAACAAAGATTGAAAAATTCCGGTTATGAAGTTTCACAAACTCCATTTGGTTATTTTCTTGATTTAGACGTTCAAGCTCCGGGAAAATCACTAGCAAGGGTCTTCAAAGAATTCTAAATGATTGAAAAGGCTGCTGAAATTATCAGAAATGCTAAACACATCACAGCATTCACCAGTGCGGGAATTTCTGTGGAAAGCGGGATTCCACCCTTTCGTGGGGAAAATGGTTTGTGGAGTATATTCAATCCCATATTTCTGGATATTAATTATTTCCATCACAATCCTCTTAAATCTTGGAAACTGATCAAAGAGATATTTTATGATTTCTTTGGGAAAGCAAAACCAAATGCTGCCCATTTTGCTCTATCAGAAATGGAAAAATCAGGTTATATAAATTCTGTTATTACACAAAATATTGATAACCTTCATCAGGAAGCAGGAAGTAAAGAAGTATATGAATTTCACGGAACATCTCGAGATTTGATATGTACAAACTGTAATAAAATTTATTCCGCAACGAACATAGATCTATCTCAATTGCCACCTAAATGTGAAAAATGTGGAACTGTTCTAAAACCCGATTTTGTTTTTTTTGGTGAGCCTATTCCCGAACCGGCAAGAACAAATTCTTTTGCGGAAATTGAAATAGCTGATGTTTTTGTTCTCATAGGAACAACTGGTGAAATTATGCCCGCTTCTATAATTCCAATTGAGGCAAAAAGAAATAATGTGAAAATAGTTGAAATAAATATCCAGCCATCAAATTATACAAACAAAATAACTGATATTTTTTTGGAAGGCAAAGCAACGAAAATAATGCAAAAATTACTCGAACTTTTAAAAGAAAAATAGTCATATATTAATATGTTTACAAGAGAAGAACTTGAAAACTGTACTCGCTGCCCGCTACATAAAACCCGCACTCATGCGCTGCACGGAGAGGGAAATGAGAATGCAGATATTATGTTGATCGCACAAGCTCCGGGCGAATTAGAGGATAAAGAGAATAAAATGTTCATTGGACCTTCCGGTATGATGCTATATAAACTTATAGAAGAAGCCAAAATCTATAAAGATATGTTATACATGACAAATCTCATTAAGTGTACTCTCCCACATAATAGACGACCAAAGCAAAGCGAGATATTAGCGTGCTCATCATATTTAGACATGGAAATTAAAAAAGTTGAGCCAAAAATATTAGCACCTCTTGGTTATTACTCAACTAAATACATCTTCCAAAAATTTGGATTCCCTTCATTTTCCAGAAAAGATTTTCCAGAATTAATCGGGAAAATATTTACGTCTGACAAGTACCGAATATTCCCATTATCTCACCCTGCATCATTATTGTATCATCATGAATTTTATAAAAATTCTGTCGTTAATTTTAGTAACCTTAGAAAAATAATAGGAAAAAAATGATTATAATCAAAAATAACAAAGAAATAGAAAAAATGAGAGAGGTAGGAAAATTAGCTGCACAATTATTGGATTATATCGAACCATTTGTAAAAGAAGGAGTGACGACACTTTACTTAAACGACCTTTGTGAAGAATTTACTCAAAAACACGGAGCTATTTCGGCACCTTTAAATTATAATGGATTCCCAAAAAGTATCTGTACTTCGATCAACAATGTTGTATGTCATGGAATTCCTTCCAAAAAAGATATTTTGAGAAGTGGTGATATTGTAAATATTGATGTAACTTTAATATTAGATGGTTTTCACGGTGACACATCCCGTACTTTTATGATCGGCAACGTTGATGATAATGTAAAAAACTTATTAAAACGAACTAAAAAAGCAATGTACAAAGGGATTAAAGCTGTAAAACCCGGAAAATACTTATATGAAGTTGGTAAAGCAATTGAAAAATATATTACCAAATTTGGTTATTCCATCGTTCGTGAATACGGTGGCCATGGTATTGGACGAAAATTCCATGAAGAACCACAGGTTTTTCATCATTTTACAGTAAACAATAAAATAAATTTACGTGAAGGAATGATCTTCACTATTGAACCGATGATAAATATGGGAAGCTCTTATCTGGTTAAAACTTCAAAAAAAGATGGTTGGACAGTTACAACTGCTGATGGAAGTTTAAGTGCACAATTTGAGCATACGATTTTAGTCACATCTGATAGTGCTGAAATATTGACAAAAATGTAATTTATATAAAAATGGAGTACTAATGAAATATTTATTTGGCCCTGTGCCATCACGAAGGTTAGGAATTTCACTTGGTGTGGACGTAGTTCCATACAAGGTTTGTAGCTTGAATTGTATTTATTGCGAAGTTGGCAAAACCACAAATCTAACGATTGAAAGAAAGGAATATATTCCGATTGATGAAGTGATTGATGAACTTAATAAGTACCTCAATCAACAACCTGAACTTGATTTTATCACCTTTTCTGGTCAGGGAGAACCAACCCTTAACAGTGGTTTGGGTAAAGTAATCGATTTCATCAAGGATAATTACTCGCAATACAAAGTTGCTGTAATCACCAACGGAACTCTTTTCTGGGACAAAGAAGTAAGAAATGAGGTGAAGAAAGCTGATGTATTATTGCCCTCTCTTGATGCTGTGTCGCGAATTACATTTTTAAAAATAAACCGTCCTAATAAAAATTTGGTTATTGATAAAATCATTGAAGGACTTATCCAATTAAGAAAAGAATTTACAGGTAAAATATATCTGGAAATTTTCTTTGTTCCGCAATTAAATGACACAAAAAAAGAGCTGATCTTACTCAAAGAAACAGTTCAAAAGATCAAGCCTGAACTTGTCCAATTAAATACACTTGACCGACCGGGCACAGAAAATTGGGTAAAATCGGTTTCAAAAATAAAATTAGAAGAAATTGCTGATTTCTTCAAACCTATTCCCGTTGAAGTTATTGCCGAAGCAAAAACACGTAAGCATATTCAAAGTTTCAATCAAAATATTGCGGATCAAATTCTCGAAACTATCAGAAGAAGACCTTGCACAGATAACGAACTTGCGAAGATTTTGAATCTTCATTTAAATGAATTAAATAAATATATAAGTGAATTAATTGATAATAATAGAATAGAATTTGACAAGCGCGAGAGGGGAATATTTTTTAGAATTAAAACTTAATACAAATTCATAGCTGTTTTAATAAACAGCAATATATCACAAAAAATTAACAATGAAGAAAGGAATTTGATATGAAAAAGTATGATGTTATAATTATTGGTGGCGGTCCTTCCGGAATTGTCACTGGGGTTACTGCGAAAAAAAAACATCCTGAAAAATCATTTCTGATGATAAAAAAAGAAGAAAAAGGACTCGTTCCATGCGGAATCCCCTATATCTTCCACGATTTGGAAAGTATCGACCAAAATCAGATGAGTCCAAAGCCCTTTGTCGATGCGGGTGGAGAAGTTCTCGTTGATACAGTGGTGAAGGTGAGCTCAGAAGATAAATTTCTCGTCACAGAATCCGGCAAAGAACTTGCGTATGAAAAACTTGTCTTTGCAACGGGTTCAAGCCCACTTGTTCCTAAATTTATCGAAGGATATGATCTTGATGGCGTTGAGTACATTAAGAAAAGTTACAACTACATAAACGCCCTGAAAGCAAAGGCAGATAAAGCAAAAAATATTGTCGTCATCGGTGCAGGTTTCATTGGTGTGGAACTTTCCGAGCAGTTAGCAAAATATCCGGATAAAAACGTTTCCCTTATCGAAGCAGAACCTCATTGCTTATATAGGGCATTCTCCGTTGATTTCGCAGAGAAAGCTGATGAAATCGTAAAAGATGCCGGCGTTCATCTCTACACGGGGCAAAAAGCAGAAAAAATAATTGGAGAAAATGGAAAAGTAAAAGGTGTTCTTCTTTCAAATGATATGACTATTGAAGCTGATCTGGTTATTTGTTCTATCGGTTATGTGCCGAATTGCAATCTTGCAAAAGAAGCAGGTATAGAACTAGACGACCGTGGCACAATACGAGTGGACAACTATTTGCGTACTTCTGTGAAAGATGTTTATGCAGTTGGAGACTGTTCTCAGACCATTGGTTTTATCACGGGACGAACCGACAATATTATGCTCGCCTCAACTGCGACAGCAGAAGCACGCGTACTGGGCAACAATCTTTTCTGCATCAAACTTCTAAGACATTTTGCCGGAACACTATCTGTTTTTTCTACAGAAATCAATAGTACAGTTTTTGCATCAGCTGGTGCGATAGAACAGACTGCACTGGATGCGAATGTACAATTCGTGATCGGAAAAGCACAGGATGTAGACAGACACCCCGGAAAATTGCCAGGTGCGAGTAAACTCATCGTGAAACTTATTGTATCTCCGGAAAATGGTGAAATAATCGGCGGAGAGATACTCGGAGGAAAATCGGTTGGTGAGATGATCAACACTGTCAGTCTTGCAATTCAAAAAGCGGTGACGGTCTACGAACTCATCTCATTCCAGGTAGGCACACACCCCCTCCTCACAACAGCACCAACAAAATATCTGCTTATTAAAGCTGCAGAAAACGCAATTGAAAATATTAAAAATAACAAAGAAAACTGCTAACAAATAGTATTAATCTGGGAATGGTGTAAAAAGCCATTCCCTTTTAAGAGTGTTCTTCTCCTCTTTCAGCAAGGTCAATACAAATGAAAAACCTTCAAACTTATAAACATTTTTTGACAAATAAAATCTTTTTCAAATTCCTGTTTATAAAATCATGAATGGTAATGATAAAATATCCGAAATAATTCAATGCAAATGGTATCCTGTATGTCCCATGAAATACTATTATGAAGCTGGCAAACTTGATGAAAAATGGGTCACCAACTTTTGCAAAAGTGACTGGACAAAATGTGTGCGGTATGAAATGGAAGAATCCGGGCAATATCATCCAGACAACATGCTCCCCGATGGATCAATTGATCATAATCTATTATAATCGAGTTGTCAGGGACCACTCCCTGACAGAACATGAAAGGACCCAATGAAAACCTATTTTGAATGCTTCCCATGTTATATACAACAAGCACTCCGTGCAGCAAGATTGTTCACCGATGACCCAAAAGTAATAAAATCCGTCATAGATGCAGTCGGGTCGCTCTTTCCGGAAATTTCTTTGGATAAAACCTCCGCTGAAATCGGAGAATTCATTTATGGGAAAATCCGTGAAGTTTCCGGTGTAGAAGATCCTTATGAAGACATGAAAAACAAGAATACCGATGAAGCACTACAGCTCGTTCCATTCTGCCAAAACATCATTGCAGACAGTGCTGATCCTCTTTTTATAGCCATCAAAATGGCAATTGCTGGAAATGTCATCGACTTTGCTATCAATCATACTGTTGATATTCCTGCAGAAATTGAAGCAATTCTTCATAAAGAACTCACGATCAATGATTACGATCTATTAAAAAAAAGGTTAGATACATCAGAAACAATCCTCTATATTGGTGATAATGCTGGTGAATCAGTATTTGACCGATTGCTCATCGAACAGTTGGCTGGCAAAAAAGTGTATTTTGGTGTGCGTGGAAGACCCGTTATAAATGATGTTGTTGAAAAGGATGCGAAGCGCGCCGGTATAGACAAAGTCGCAGAACTTGTCTCTTCTGGTTCAGCAGTGCCGGGAACCATCATATCAAAATGCAGTGAAGAATTCAATGAGCTTTTCCGTAATGCAGACATTGTTATCAGCAAGGGGCAGGGTAACTATGAAGGATTATCTGATGAAGAGCGGGAAATATTCTTCCTCCTCCGCGTCAAATGCGAAGTGATCGCTGGGCATATTGGAGTACCTGTTGGCTCGCTGGTTTTGATGAGATCAGGAAATTAAACCAACCGGCTCTGTTCCACTACGCCGTTGTAGGCAAAAAGAATCAGCTAAATTCCTATGAAAACCGGGATTTTCTAATGAGGATATTTTATAGGAAAATTTGACAGCAAAAATATAATTCCCAAATATCCATTCGTTGATTATCAGGATTTACTGCTGAAGTTCCATTTTTTAATCGATTTTAAAACAAGAGGAAGTTAACCCAAAAAAAAAAAGGCATTCAAATGAAAAAAACTTGTAAAATTTTTACTCTCGCAACACTACTCATTACTGTATTTGCAATCAATGCTTATGCAGTCACAATAAACATTCCTGCGGATTATGCAACAATACAAGCAGGAATCGATGCTGCAACAAATGGAGATGTCGTTCTCGTACAACCCGGAACCTATGTTGAGAACATCAATTACAACGGTAAATTGATCACAGTTGCTTCGCTATTTCACACAACACCTGACCCCTCCTATATTTCTCAAACCATCATTGATGGCAACAATTCTGGTTGTGTAGTAACTTTCGAAAATGGAGAAGATTCGACCGCAATTATAACTGGCTTCACTATTACCAATGGATACAGTCAATATGGTGGTGGCATTCACTGTGACCATACATCCCCAAGCATACAATACCTTTCCGTTACAGGAAATGGCTCTAATTATCTGGGTGGTGGAATTTACTGTAATTATTCCTCACCGAATATACATCATGTAACGATAACAGATAATAGTGCTTCAGGAAGTGGAGGCGGACTACTCTGTAGTGCATCCTCCCCATATGTTAAAAATGTAGAAATATCAGGTAATTTTGGCGGCAATTACGGTGGCGGTGTTTACTGTCTGTGGCTATCCGATCCAACCCTGGAAAATGTAACGATAACCGATAATGATGTAACATGGTATGGTAGTGCAATATATTGTGTTTCTACTTCTTCTCCTCTTGTGCTTAATTCCATAATCTCAGATAATCTGGGGACATATGCAGTGTATGTTTCGGCAGGAAGTCCTGTATTAACGTATTCCGATTTCTGGAACAACGCTGGTGGTAATTTTTTCCAATGCAGCGCAGGAACCGGCTGTATTGACGCAGATCCCCTATTTGTCGATCCACTGACCGGAGATTATCTTTTAAGCTGGGCTAACTTCCCCACACCCGATGCAACAAAATCACCCTGTATTGATACCGGAGATCCTGCTTCACCTTTGGACCCGGACGGAACACGTGCAGATATGGGAGCTTATTATTTTAACCAAGATATTACTGGTGTCGATCCTCAAGAAATTTCAGATTTTATGCTTACAAATTTCCCCAATCCAGTAAGCGCACACATCAATGATCTATCAGTGAGTTTTTCAATTCAGAAACCCAGCAGAGTACATATTCAACTGTTCAACATCAAAGGACAAATTGTTGAAACACTTGTGAATGAAGATAAAAATGTTGGAGAATACGCCATAGATTACAAAGTTAATGAATTATCTTCAGGAATATATTTTACAAAGATGAGTGTTGATGGAGTTGGTAAAGAAGTTAAGAAAGTAATATTGTTGAGATAAAGTATGGAAAAATTAACTCGCAGCAAAACCTATGAAAGGTGGGTAAAATGAAAAAGATTATAATTATTATTGGCTTAATACTATTAGGCACACAAGCACTATGGTCAACTATTACGGTAGATGGCTTCTGCTATCTTGATGGAGAAACAAACCATTCTGGAACAAAGATTCTATTTGAAGCAGTTACCCCTTCGGCTATTACAGACAGCACTTATACCAATGCGGATGGCTCATTCCTGATTGGACTCTCAGGAGGTATTTACACTATTACATATTCTCATGATAGCAGATTATCTTATACAATACCGGGAGGTGTTGAAATTTTTATTAATACTACATTAGATCCCGTTACTCTTTACATAGGTTTAAGTGGTGCATTAAGCGGAACTTTGGTTGGTGGTTATAGCTACCATGTAGCTGGAGATATTTCCGTTAATAGTGGAGATACACTCATAATTGAACCCAGTGTTACTGTTGAATTTATGGATTGCTATTCATTTAGCATCTCTGGAAAACTAATTGCGGCAGGAACAGAAACAGACACTATCCGTTTTACTTCCGGGCAATCTATTGCTAATCCCAATGACTGGAACTATATCATATTTGAAAGTGATTCCGATTCTAATAGCGTAATCTCTTACACAAAAATAGAATATGCTAAATATGGAATCTACTGTTATTCTTCATCCCCGACCATCAGCAATAACACGATAAATAGTAATAATAATGATGGAATCTTATGCTATTCTTCATCATCCCCGAGCATCAGTAATAACACGATCAGTAATAATTATAGTAATGGAATCCGCTGCGGCAATTCTTCATCCCCGACCATCAGCAATAACACGATAAATAGTAATAATAATGATGGAATCTTATGCTATTCTTCATCATCCCCGACCATCAGCAATAACACGATAAGTAATAATTATAGTAATGGAATCCACTGCTCTTCTTCATCCCCGACCATCAGCAATAACACGATAAATAGTAATAATTATAGTTATGGAATCTTCTGCTATTCTTCATCCCCGACCATCAGTAATAACACGATCAGTAACAGTCATACTGGAATCTACTGCTATTCTTCATCATCCCCGAGCATCAGCAATAACACGATAAGTAATAATTATAGTAATGGAATCCACTGCGGCAATTCTTCATCCCCGACCATCAGCAATAACACGATTTGTAAAAATAATGATGATGGAATCTACTGCTCTTATTCATCCCCGACCATCAGCAATAACACGATTTGTAAAAATAATGATGATGGAATAAGTATTACTTCATCAATTTCTCATCCAAATATTTTAAACAATATTATTTATGATAATAATGATTATGGTGTTACATTTGGTGGTTTACCTTCTGCTTTTGAATATAATATATTCTGGTTAAATTTAAATGTTTGTTCTGGTAGTGCCATACCACCATATTTCGGTCAAATTATTACAGTAAATGCAAATGGAGATTCGTGTGATACTTATTGTAATCTTTTTATGGACCCATTATTTGTAGACCCTCTCAATGGAGACTATCATTTAAGCTGGGTAAGCTATCCTATTCCTGACTCAACAAAGTCACCCTGTATAGATGCAGGAGACCCAAGCTCGCCTCCCGATCCTGATGGAACGATAGCGGACATGGGTGCATTCTACTTTAACCAAAATATTTCAATAGATGAACCAGTACAACCATCAGAATTCAATCTTACCAACTATCCAAATCCAATTAGTTCAAACATCAACAATCTCACAGTAAGTTTTAATATTCATAAACCTGGCAGAGTTACAATACAAATATTTAATATAAAAGGGCAACTCGTTTCAACGCTTATAAATGAAGATAAAAATGTTGGAGAGTACACAATTGCTTACCAAGTTAATGAATTATCATCAGGAATATATTTTACAAAGATGAATGTTGATGGAGTTGGTAAAGAAGTTAAGAAAGTAATATTATTGAGATAAAGAATGGAAAAAACAAAATTAACTCGCTACAAAACCTATGAAATGGAGGAACAATGAAAAAAATACTACTCATTATACTGACAACATCAATTCTGTTTGTAATCTCATGCAATAACACTACAGAATCAGACAACACGCCGCCCTCGATAGTCATTACTCATCCAGTGAACAACTCAGAATTCGTAGAGGGAACAGAGATTACGATAACCGTTGATGCCACTGATAACAAGGAAGTTGATAAGGTAGAATTCTATATTGATGGCTCAAAAGTATCAACTGATAATACAGAACCCTACGAATATGAGTGGGATACTGGTACAGCCAAAAATACGACGCATACCATCTATGCCAAAGCTTACGATACGAGTGATAATAGTTCAACTTCAGATGTCATTACAGTTACGATTACCGAAGGAACAGGAACGGTAACAGACATAGATGGCAATGTGTACCATACTATAATAATAGATAACCAGGAATGGATGATGGAGAACCTGAAGGTGACCCATTACAGGAATGGAGATTCAATACTAACTGGATATAGTAATACTGAGTGGACTGGTCTTTCAAGTGGTGCATATTGTGTGTATGATAATGATCCGTCTAATTGCGACACATACGGAAATCTCTACAACTGGTATGCGGTGGACGAGGACGACAGCCGTGGATTAGCACCAGAGGGTTGGCATGTGCCAACTGATGATGAATGGCAGATCTTAGTAAATTATCTTGGTGGAAGCAGTGTGGCAGGTGGAAAGATGAAGAGTACAGGAACTATCGAAGGAGGAGATGGTTTGTGGTATGAACCTAATACAGGGGCAACAAACGCGAGTGGCTTTACCGCCCTTCCTGGTGGTTACCGCTACTACGGTGGTTACTACTACGGTATGGGAGGCAATGGGTACTTTTGGTCTTCTACAGAGAACAGTAGTAACCTCGCCTGGTACCTGGCCTTGCACTATAGTTACACTACCATATGCCGGAGCTACTACGATAAGCACTACGGGATGTCAGTGCGTTGTGTGAGGGATTAGTTTTGTTGACTATTTGTATCCCGCATAGCGGGATTGGAAAAATTTTAAAATATGGCAATATACAGGAATCAGGAATTTACTTATATAAAATGAGTATAGATTGTGTTGGTAAAGAAGTTAAGAAAGTGATATTGTTGAGATAAATTAGATGATTCAAGCCTACCTCACCACACTCAACAAACGCTTCAAATCCGGTATCTCAAGCGAGCATACCTATCGAGGTGACTTAGAAAACCTTATCAGGGAACTCAGCCCTCAAGTTGATATTACCAACGAACCCTCACACGTTACAGACTGCGGAAACCCGGATTTTGTCATTACAAAAGGTAAAATTCCGATTGGCTACATCGAAGCTAAAGACATTGATAAAGACCTGAATGCTAAGCAGTATAAAGAACAATTCACCCGGTACAAAGAAGCACTCGATAACCTTATTATTACAAACTATACATGGTTTCAATTTTACCAAAATGGAAAACTCCAACACGAAATAAGAATTGCCGAGATAGATGGAAATAAAATAAATCCTTTACCTGAGAATTTTGCTGAATTTGAGAACCTTATTCAAAATTTCTGTACCTTTATAGGACAGACAATAAAGTCCTCAAAGAAGCTTGCTAAAATGATGGCTTCTAAAGCCCTGTTGCTTCAAAACATCCTTACCAAAGCAATTACATCAGATGAAGAAACACAGGAAAACACACAGCTTCAAGAACAGTACGAGTCCTTTAAGAAAATCCTGATACATGACCTCAAACCAAAGGATTTTGCCGACATCTACGCTCAAACACTTGCCTACGGAATGTTTGCAGCCCGGTTGCATGACCCAACACTGGATGATTTCAGCAGGCAGGAAGCAGCCGAACTCATCCCGAAGTCAAATCCCTTCCTCAGACGTTTGTTCCAGTACATAGCAGGATATGACATTGACGAAAGAATAAAATCCATTGTTGATAACCTCGCAGATGTGTTTAGAGCGACTGATGTGGATGCGTTGCTTCACAATTTTGGCAAAAGCACACAAACCCAAGACCCGATTATTCACTTTTACGAAACATTTCTTGCTGAATATGACCCGAAATTAAGGAAATCAAGAGGAGTATGGTACACACCGGAACCAGTAGTAAACTTTATTGTGAGAGCAGTGGATGACATCCTCAAGACCGAATTTAACCTTTCAAAGGGATTAGCAGATACATCCAAAATAAAAATCAAAGTAGAAACCGATATTATTGATAAGCGAAAAGGTGAATACAAAAAGGAAGAGAAAGAAGTCCATAAAGTACAAATACTCGACCCGGCTGCCGGAACCGGCACATTTTTGGCTGAAGTAGTAAGGAATATTTACAACCAGTATTTTCAGAATATGCAGGGAGCATGGAGCGAATATGTAGATGAGCATTTGATACCCCGGCTGAATGGTTTTGAGCTTTTGATGGCTTCCTATACGATGGCTCACCTCAAACTCGATATGCTTCTCAGTGAGACAGGATATAAACCTAAACAAGAGAAACGATTTCACATTTACTTAACCAATTCCCTAGAAGAATACCACCCGGATACAGGCACGCTCTTTGCAAGCTGGTTGAGTAACGAATCACACGAAGCAAACCACATAAAACGAGATACCCCGGTGATGGTTGTTTTGGGAAATCCACCGTATAGCGGAGAAAGTGCAAATAAAGGTGAGTGGATTTCAAACCTGATGGATGATTACAAAAAAGAACCCGGTGGCAAGGTAAAATTAAAAGAAAGAAATTCCAAATGGATAAATGATGATTACGTAAAATTTTTGCGATACGGACAATATTACATTAAAAAAAACGGTGAAGGAATATTGGCATTTGTTAACGCACATGGTTTTCTGGATAACCCAACATTTAGAGGGATGAGATGGAATTTACTGAAAACATATGATAAAATATATATTTTAGATTTACACGGAAATTCAAAGAAAAAAGAAATTTGTCCCGATGGTAGTAAAGATGAGAATGTTTTCGATATCCAACAGGGTGTTTCAATAAATATATTTATTAAAACTGGGAGAAAAAGAAATTCTGAACTTGGTTCAATCTTTCATTACGATTTGTATGGTTTAAGAGAGTTTAAATATGATTTTTTTTTGAAGCATAATATTAGTGATATTTCTTATTCAGAAATCCAAAATGTAGAACCAGATTATTTCTTTGTAGAAAAAGATTTTGATGCTCAAGTTCAATATCAACTTGGTTTTAAAATAAATGATTTGTTTCAATTAAACAGTGTCGGTATTGTAACTTCAAGAGACAATTTTGTAATTGGTGAAAGCATAGAACATCTGAAAAATAAAATCAACGATTTCATTATTCTAGATAAAGAGCATTTAAAAAATAAATATCATTTAAAAGAAAATTTACGATGGAAAATTGATGATGTTAAGGGAAAAATTGATGAATTAAATTCAAACTTAATTTATAAAATCAGCTATCGTCCTTTTGATAATAAATTTCTTTATTACGATAACGATTTCATTGAAAGAGGACGAAAAGGTGTTATGAAGCACTTTATTAACGTTGAAAATATTGGTTTAGTTGCTTCAAAACAATGTGTTAGTGACTGGAGATACGTCTTTTTAACTAAATTTATTGGTGAATTTAATTTAACTGGAACAGCTGGAAGGTTTGGTAGTGGTTATTATTTCCCTTTATACTTGTATTTGGATAAATCAGAACAAAATCTAATTGATGATAACAAAGATAGGACTCCAAATCTCAACCCGGAAATAGTACAAGAAATAGCTGGGAAACTACATCTAACTTTTACCTCGGAAAAGGACACTTCGACTTCGCTCAGTGTGACAAATTCGTTTGCCCCGGTGGACATTCTGGATTACATATATGCGGTGTTACATTCACCAACCTACAGAGAGAAGTACAAAGAATTTCTCAAGATAGACTTTCCACGAGTACCATACCCGAAAGACCCGGCTACCTTCTGGAAATTAGTTAAGTTGGGTGGAGAGTTAAGGCAAATACACCTTCTGGAATCTCCAAAAGTTGAGGAATACATAACCACATACCCGGTGGATGGCGACAACGTGATAACCCGGCGGATTACAAAAAAAGATTGGGAGATTACAAACCCGGCTAAGCAGCTTGGCAGAATTTGGATAAACGACACACAGTATTTCGATAAGATACCGCTGGTCGCTTGGGAGTTTTACATAGGCGGTTACCAGCCAGCTCACAAGTGGCTCAAGGACAGGAGAGGGAGAAAACTAAGTTTTGAGGATATACTTCACTACCAGAAAATTGTTGTTGCACTTGCTGAAACTGACAGACTGATGAAAGAGATAGATAAGATAGAAATAGAATAATTATAAAAAAAGGGTCTATAAATGTTGAAACATCCATAGACCCCTAAGATACTTATTTAGCAGACATTAAGAACTTTTGAATCTCAACAATAAACTTAACTAACTGAAATAATTTTGAGATGGTTATTAGAATTTCTTTAAAATTAGTTTTTGAGGTTTTCATTGTTCACTCCTTTTAACTATATATATCCCCCAAAAATCTCAAAACATAAAAAAATTAGTTCAATTAAAGAAAGTTGTGTGGTGACCTCGCAAGACGCTTAAATTGATTCCACAATGCTATAATTAGAAGTGACTGCGTGCAAATTCTCTTCCAGATCCTGATTTAAGATATTTTTCAAAGGCAATTGCTTTTTCTTTAGAAAGAAATGCGAAAAAATTCTGAATGGTCCAAGGTTTGAATTTTGCCGTGTGTGGACATCCTCCGGAATTATGTTTATGCAAACGATTTTGTATATTTTCTGTGAATCCGGTATAATGCTTTGTTAGATCTTTCTCACTTTGGAGGATATAGACATAGTAAAAAGTTTTCATAATGGCCTGCCAGGTCGTAGTCTTGGAGCAAAAATAAACAGTAGATTAAAGTTATGAGACCGCCTTCATTACATTCCGGCGTGTCAGTCTTCGTTTTTCGCTCCGCTCCAAGCGAAGACTGGTGGAGGTGGCGGGAGTCGAACCCGCGTCCAGAGATTTGGCTGTAAGAAATTCTACATATTTAGAACATCGTAATTTGGTCGTCTCAGAAAGAACAATGCACAAACCTTTCCGAAACCAAGCCTATTAAGCTTCAACGCTGTGTATAGACATCGCAGCATCTGAGCCATTAAAAACGGCATTTAACAGGTTGTCAATGGCACCATCCTATCAAATGAGTTGCATGATTATGCAGCTAGTGCTAGATTTTCATCTGCATTTACAATTTAGTATTACCAAGTTTAACGGGATAGGTAATCTGCCCGATATGCTATTCTTACCTCCGCAGTCCCTGTCGAAACCAGTCACCCCCTATGTATCTGTAAAAAAACTATAAGTCGTGTAAATAACTTAGTGTCAAGTCATCCTTTGTCAAATTTGTGTGTAAAGAAAAACGGCTTCATCCCGAGTTATCAGGACAAAGCCGTTAATATAGTTTTCTTTCTTTGCTTAGAATCCTAAGTCAATTGCAAGTTTATGAGTTGCACCTTCATCAAGATAATCGGTAATATAGGCATAGTCGAATCGGAAATCACCAAACAGGATAGAAGCACCCATTGTGAAATCTTCTCCATCGAGACCGGCACGAATTGCAAATAGATTTGCAAGCCATCCCTCTACACCGAGATGCAGTTTGAAATCATTCTTCTGATCGCCTTCTCGTCCAAGTGATTGGGATACATCCGCAGTTCCAATCACATCAAAGGAGGTGAGTTGAAGGTCTGCAGAAGCTCCGAGTCGCAAGGTGGGAAGTAGCTCATCCTCATGATCAGAATCAGTATCCCATTTCATCTTTCCACCGAAGTTCATCAAGCTTGCGCCACAGCGTATCTGCTTTATCAATCCGCTGGAAACAGGAGAAGTGACCAATGCACCAAGATCAAAAGCAAAACCAGTTGCCTTATTCTCGTCGATGGATTGCGTAATATACTTTGCTCCTGCACCTAAGCTAAGCAAAGGAATGATCTTTCCGCCTGCAGAAATACCTATAGCCATATCACTGGCACTAAAGGTATCGCCGCTGGGGGTACCGCCCGGATCGCATTGAATAATATCGCCAACACCAAAGCTGTTGAAGGTAACTGCCAGAGCTGAGTTACGCTTACTGCCCACAATGATCGATGCCTGGTAGTTCATTCTGTCCAGACTCATGATATTGTACATTGCACCCATACGAGTGCCCTTTATCTGGCAGAGACCCGCAGGATTGAAGAATGGAGCAGAGCCGTCATCAGCAATAGCGGTAAAAGCATTTCCAAGACCGGCTGGACGAGCACCAACAGGAATTCTCAGGAAAGCACCCCCCTGACCACCTGCAAGATTTTCTTCTGCAAATGCAAAGGAGGTGAATAGTCCAAGTATTGCTATGAAAGAAAGTAATGTTTTGATTATTTTATGTGTTTTCATTTTTATCTCCTTTCCTAGCGTAATATCGCTAATTTGATGATCTTTTTCTCACCAGCTTGATTTTCAACGATGATAAAATAAACGCCATTTGCAACATAATCGCCAAATTCATTTTTACCATCCCATTTAAGTTCGACGTCATCATTTTCAACTTCTTTTACAAGTTCACCTGCTATGTCGTATATTCTAAGTTTGGTAAGAGGAGAAGTTGGATTATCAAAGTTAGGATGTATTACACCAGAACCTGGTTCAGGATTGTAAGGATTTGGACAGAAGTATGCATAATCTATTTCAGGGGTTGGTATTAAACTGGTTCCAACACTGTCAGAAATAAAACTGAATGAATAATCAAGTATTACTTTATTATAAACATAAGATGAATCTACTAAATTTTCATTCACTTTCACACTGATATAAGCTTTCTGATTTATTGTACCTGCATACAATTCGTCAAAATGCCATTTTACTGTGTGACTATCAGTAGAATATGTTCCTCCAGATGAGATGCTATCAATTGTCATAAATGATGTATCTGGAAGAATATCAATCAAGTCAACATTATATAATGAACTTGTTGAAGGATTTCCATAAGTAATTGTGTAAAGAACTTTAAATCCACTATAAACCGAATGACTATCAGTATCATCAACTTTCTCAAGTGTTGGCTGAATGTCAGGGGCTTGCGTGAGCTCCACTATAACTTGGTTGTTATCTTCATCATACTCTTCTATATCATAATCAGCATCCGCTAGAATATAAATATCATGAGTAAGTGTATCTGGCATAGTCCAATTCAGAAATACTGTTTCTTCATCGCCATTTCCCATTGGTCCAAGATTAAATGTTCCAATTGGATTAACTATTGTTGTTGGGTTTCCATCATAGAAACGAACCACAAACTCACCGACAGTAGCACCACCCTCAGTATGGCATTCAATAGTAGCTTCAAAAGAGACTACCTCACCTTCAGCAGGATGAAGATTTGATACTATTACATTGCTTTCTGTTAATTCAAGATCAACATTTGATGTCCATAATGGAACATATCTTGGGGCAGTTGAATCAGAACAAAGTTCCTGTGCATCCCAGACTCTTAATCCAATAAGACCTGAGTACAGATTATCAAACAACACATCTGTGGTTATGCCGGTTGCATCATCATATTGTCCATCGCCATTTGTGTCCCATTGGTAGAGAGTAATTCCACGATCATCTGGATCATAAGAGCCAGAGCCATCCAATGTAATAACCTCACCAATATGACCAAAGTAAGGTCCACCAGGATCTGCAATAGGTGCGTGATTTACAGTATCATTCACTGTTGTAAAATGTACATCTGTATCTGTCAAACTGTCACTACCAGTAACAAGTAAAGTGACTTCAAAAGTATCTTCCACAGAATATTCCCATGTTACAAATTCACCAATAGCATCAGGATTATCCCAATCAAGACCATCACTTGCATCAAAGTCCCATTCCCACTGAGTAATAAATTCCTGAGGATTTTGATGATAGGAATTGGCACCTGAGTAAGCAATAGGTACATCCGTTGGCTGCGGCAAGTTGGAAGAATTAATAACTGCTATGGGTTGTAATTGAACCACACCACGAGTCAATACTAATATTGAAGTAGGAGTTGTTCCTGCTGTCCAGGTAATAGCATAAGTTCCACCGGGCCAGGAACCATCTGCATTTTGTCCGTAAGAGGTATTATCAAGAAGATAATCTGAAATCTCTTCATACCAGTCTATTGGACCTGTACCAAATGTGGTAATGTCATAGAATTCCATAGCTTTTTTGAATCCATAAAGAGCATAATAATTTCCACCTAACATTTCACCAACCCCTAGTTCATCGGAGGTATTATAGAAGTGAACATCCAAAAAATTTAGTGCATTTACAATAGAAGTATCTGTGATTGCTGTACCTATGTAGTAATGACTTGCCATACCTGCTGCAGTTTTTACATTATTATCCCAATAAGTAGGGGAGGTATAACCAAAACCACCATCGATATCCTGACTGTACGCTAACCAATATGCAAGTTCGGTTCCGACCCACAGTGGAGTATGAATAGTTGGCATATTCTTTTCAATTGCTTCCAGAGCAAGTATGGGCCACTGGACAGCAGAATTATCACTATCACCATAATTATTTGCACTATAAGCATTATATCGCCAACCACCACGGTAAACGCCAGCTGTGCTATCTGCTTGAGACCATGCAATACAGTTCATAGCATCTTCCATAATATCGTAATATGTCATTCCAACAAGAGTGCCACTTGCAACAACACTATCCGCTTGATTGCTTGCTGCAATTGCTAAAATTGCAATTCCATTCTCATAAGCTCTTGGGTAATTACTAAAATAGATACCGATACCATCTCCATCTGTATCCGGATCACCTGCATATTGCACACCAATTGGAACAGTGCGACCATAAGTATTTAATATCCAATCCAAACCGAGTTGTACAGTTTCAGCATAAATATCTTCATCAGGATTGTCATTACCATGATGAGCATTCTCTTCATATGCCAATACGGCTAATCCTGTGGAACCCATTCCATAGTCATCATTAGATGAATGCCACCAGCCGCTTGCGTTTTGGTTCAAATACAACCAGCGCAAACCATCTTCAATTGCAGCATTAATCCGTTGTTGTTTATCCACAATTGGCATGACATCAATTGTTGTTTGATCAACATCTATTAGACCATCGTCATCAGTTACTGTTAAAGTGGCAGTTTTTATACCGCCTGTAGTATAAGTGTGCGTTACAGCAATATATCGAGCATCTGTAACAGTTCCTAGCAGAATAGTTCCATCTCCTAGATCCCATTCGTAGTTTCCTGCTGATACATCACCCCAATGTACGTTACCCCAAATTGTAATTTCTCTACCAACCCAACTGTAATAAAGAGGCATACAATTTACCATTGGTCCGGCTTGTTTTGATTGCATTATTTCATTCCAGTCACCGGGATCATTCAATTCAGGGGGAGGAGGTGCTTGTGAATATTTTTCAAGCAACTCCTGGGCTTGATTTATCAGATCGTCTGCTAATACAGATGATACCATCAAACCCAATGAAATAATAATTCCAAAAAATATTAATAGAATTTGTTTTTTCATCCTGTTCTCCTTAAAATTTTAATTAATAAATTACAAAAACTATTTAAGAAAGTAGCATTTAAAGTTGTGCCTAATTTAGACATTTTAATTTTTGTGCATTTTAAATTTTTCATTTTTATTTCGAAAAGGGACACGCTGCAATACAGTTTGAACAGCCACTGCCGTTCTCAAGCCAAAACATGTAGCATTTCTCAACATCAACTACCCAGCGCTTAATTCCTGGATTATTTGAAACACTCTTTATTTCGTATGAGGGTTCTATATCACACGAGATCGCAGACACTTCACATGCTTCAATGCACAATTTACATTTTCTGCAATAATCTTGTAAAGAAAAATCTACTTGTCCTATTAAATTCCATAAGAAACTTGAAAGCCCTCCAGGGCTTTACCAATAAAGGTAAAAAATAAAGAACAATAATCACCTGGAGGGTGAAGAAATGCAGAAGAATGGTATAAATAATGTCAAGATA
>Ga0222695_1000278_pt1 | contig 32204 bp, 29 predicted proteins | sample AntAcemetage1398_FD_179834 | JGI IMG/M metagenome (GOLD analysis project Ga0222695, IMG submission 179834) | Saline water microbial communities from Ace Lake, Antarctica - #1398 | ecosystem: Environmental > Aquatic > Non-marine Saline and Alkaline > Saline | place: Antarctica: Ace Lake...
CTTCCTTTCAGTTAGTGAATTTGTCATCACCAACAAGAAGAACTGAAATGGCTCACCTTTTCAACCCCTAAGTTCATGCGGAACTGGGCGAAGAGTTGAATTTACAGAAAAGAAGTTACACTACCTTGTATTGACACCGGTTGTGCTTTGTCATATGCTTTCTTAACTTAATCGGAATAAAATAATGGGGCTTTAACATGACAGACTATTTTGACGATTTAATTGAAACCTTACATAAAGAGTATGACAGCCTGGCTGCGGATAATACCCGGACAAACTTTACCTGGTCATTAAAGGTTACCTGGGGAGAAATCTCGCTTGATAATCCGCTTGTTGAAAAGGCAATAAGATCAAGGAGATTTAGAGCATATTTTGATAAATGGTATTTGAACTGGAATGATCAATCCATGGAGGGCAAGGTCGAATGTTTTGAAGCTGCTCTTATTTCATTTGTCGGATTGCTTTGTAAACATGTTCTTGGCAAACTGTCAGATGGTGAAATTGAGGTAAAGGATTTTACAAGTGATGAAGATGATGCTGACAATAGGTTTGACTATATCAAATGTGATTTAGATAGTGAAGGCAAATAGTTTCTGTTGCTGAATATTTACTTATGCTAACAACCTGATTTTATAACAGGTTGTTTTTTCTACTAATATAGCAGCTTAAAATTATTAGTTTGACTCCCTCTGATCATAAAATATAATATGTTGTGTTTTGAAGATCTTATGGATAGGGTTAAATAAAAAATTTAAGAAAGAAATATTCCTTAATCGGTATAGTGCCGGCTGTTTTAATAATATTTCATGTCCAATAAATAACAATTTGAGGAGAGAACATGACCGAAAATAATGAGACTATGAAACCAAAGATACCAAAGTTTGGTGGGATGGAAGTACCTCCTGAGCTTACAAAGATGAACTTTTTCTTTCTTTTCTTCTGTACTTTCATTATGGGCATGTTTATGAGCTTGCCAGCCATAATACAGCCTGCTTTTTTAAGTGATGTCATAAAGATCGATCCTGCTTTTACCGGTTCGATCAACGGATTGCTTCAGAATATGAGCCAGATCGCAACCTTGATGTTTGTTGCGGCAATCGGGGCGCTTTCCGATAAGACCGGCCGAAGGATCCTTGCCTTTATCGGTTTTCTGCTTCTGGTGGTCTCTTATTATTGTTTTGGAATATCAAACGGTATTGCAGAAGCTTTAAACGTGCCGTCCGGTCTTGCTGCAACGATTTGTTCAACAGTCAGTTTTATGCCTGATAGGGCCGCTGAGTTTGCGCCCTTTGCCCCGGGCCTTCTTATTACTTATATTATGCGCTTTATTGTGGGTATCGGACTGATCCTCGGTTATCCACAGTTCATTACCATGGTTGCGGATTATACCCATGAAAAGGATCGCGGAAAAGGGATGGCAGCCAATGGTATGGCCATGGGTTTTGCGTCGATCCTTGTTTTTGGAATATTCGGTGCTATTGTAAAAAAGATGGGTGTTAGCGCAGGTGTGAATGCCGGTGCGATCCTTGCTGCAACAGGTGCTGTGTTTACCTGGTTTTTCTTAAAAGACCGTATGCCGAAAAAGACAAAGGAGAAAACAGGCCTTAAGGAAGCGATTCCCGTGGTTAAGAAGAGTATTTCTCTTAAGGCCAGCTACATGTGTTCACTGATTACCCGTGCTGATATTATTGTCCTTGCAACATTTCTGGTATCATGGGGGGTTAAAGTTGCAGGTGATTTTGACCTGACTTCCACAGAAGCTACGATGAAATCAATGTTTCCGATGATTGCAATGGGTGTCTTTTCACTTTTTGCTTTTCCCATCATCGGGATTTTGCTGGATAAGTGGGGACGTGTGCCGACACTTCTTCTTTCATTAATCTGTGCTGCAGCCGGAATGCTGCTGATCTCAGTTTCGCCCAGTCCTTTCAGCCCGGTTCTTTATCTGGCTGTTCTTCTGGCGGGTATCGGTATGGCTGGTTCAATCGCCGGAGCGAATACGCTGGCAACTGATGCGTCACCCAAAAATATGATCGGAAGTATTCTTGGCGGCTTAAATACCATGCAGCCGATTGGCGCACTCTTTTTTATCGCTGCCGGCGGGTTCCTGTTTGATAAAATGGGACCCGGCTGGGCTTTCGGCCTGAAAGGTGTTGCAAATCTAATTCTCTTTATCTGGGTTTTTACAGTCAAAGGAGCCATAAATGCTGAAAGAGAAGGTAAGTAAATAATTTCCATTTTAATAAATCATACAAGTGGTTTTATACAATGGGAACAAAATAAGATGATGTAAACAAAAGGGGGGCTCTTTTTCAGGAGCTCCTTTTTATTTGTTATGAAACATAACTTCAAACATTTGAGAAAACATATGGCTAATGTAAAAAAACGTGAGACTGAATTAAAAGAACTTCTTATTAAGAAAAAGTTAGAACTTCTCGCTGAGGTAAAGAAGTCTATAGGCGAGAAACTTGAAGAGGATGTAAGATTAACTTTTGATATATTAAAAGATAATCCTGACAAATCTGTTCATGAACTCCTGAAACATGTTGATGCCAGAATAATTGGGAATAAGTCAGAGGAAATCGATAATATAGATGCTGCGCTTCGTAAACTGGAAGAGGGTACCTGTGGTGTCTGTGAAGAGTGCGGTGAAGAAATTTCAATTAAACGTCTTGCGGCTGTTCCTTCTGCCAGTTATTGTGTTCATTGTCAGGATGTGATGGATAGAATAAGTAAAGATGAAGATCCCAGAAGAGAACGTGGGAGGTCTCCTGATAAAGATGATTATATCTTTTCTGAACAGGAATGAACAGAAGGATGAAAATATTTTATAATGAATGAAACGGCGCATCCTTTTTTACTTGCCACCCCCCTGCCTTTATCATATGCTTTTATAAGAAATCCCTGGAAAACCTTAATTATTAAAATGTGAAGTCCGGATTAGACCACTAAAGAGTTTGTTATGACATCTGTTTTGCTTGATATTCAAAATCTTGAGACTCATTTAAGGCTTGAAGTGGGGACAGCTAAAGTCGTAGACAGGGTAAGTCTCAGCATAAAACGGGGGGATACCCTTGCCCTTGTGGGTGAGTCGGGATGCGGAAAAACAATGACTGCCTACTCAATACTTCGTCTTGTTCCTTCTCCTCCTGGAAAGATAGTCGGTGGTAAAATATTGTTTGAAGGTGAGGATATTGTAAATGCTACTGAAAAACGTATGCGGGAGATAAGGGGGAACCGGATAGCAATGATCTTTCAGGAGCCGCTCACATCGCTTAACCCTGTTTTTAAGGTCGGTGCCCAGATATCAGAGGTGCTTCAGATACACCGGAAAATGAAAAAGAAGGGAGCCCTTGAAATCGCAGTGGAACTGTTAAAAGATGTGGGCATTCCCTCACCGGAACAGCGTATCAACGATTATCCACACCAGATGAGCGGTGGTATGCGTCAAAGGGTTATGATTGCAATGGCCCTCGCATGTGACCCTGATCTTTTAATCGCTGATGAGCCGACGACGGCACTTGATGTTACGGTGCAGTCGCAGATAATGGACCTTTTAAACAGCATCAAGAAAAAACATAACATGTCACTTCTTTTGATTACCCATGACCTGGGTGTGGTCGCAGAGACTGCAAAAAATGTTGCTGTTATGTATGCCGGCAGGATTATGGAATATGCTGATGTGAATACCCTGTTTGAATCTCCCCAAAACCCTTATACGATAGGTCTTCTTGCATCTCTACCGCATTTTGGTAAAGAAAGGCTTAAGCCCATAAAAGGGATGGTGCCGATGATCCATGATTTGCCCGCAGGGTGTAAATTTAATACAAGATGTGAATATGCTTTTAAAAAATGTTTTGAATCAGAGCCGGATCTCGTTGCTCTCGGTACACATAATGGAAGCCGGCATCTGGTGAGATGCTGGAAAGCAGAGCATCAGAACTTCAGATAATAGCGAATAGCCTGAACCTAAACCTAAACCTAAACCTAAACTTAAACTTAAACCATTGTACCTGACTCTGGATGTTTTGAAATGATGAATAATACGCCATTATTAAAGGTTGAAAATCTAAATAAAAGTTTTCCGGTATCAAACGGTTTTTTTAGCAGTTCGTCGATTGCCTTAAAAGCGGTTAATGATGTGAGCTTTACTCTGGAAAAGGGCGAGACCCTGGGTCTTGTGGGTGAAAGCGGCTGCGGTAAATCAACGATTGCAAGACTCCTTTTATGCCTTGATCAGCCGGACAGCGGAACTGTTGCTTTTAAGGGTAAGAATATCTTCGAGATGAACAAAGCCGACAAGAATGATTTTAGGAAAAAAGTTCAAATTGTTTTTCAGGACCCTTTTTCTTCTTTAAATCCCAGAAAAAAAGTCGGAAGTATTATTGGAGAACCGCTTATTATCCATAAATTAATGCCCCGCAAAAAAATCAGGGGAAGGGTCAACGAGCTGATGGAACTTGTCGGTTTGCGTAAAGAATATGCTGACAGATATCCCCATGAGTTCAGCAGCGGACAGCGGCAGCGTATTGGTATTGCAAGGGCATTAAGCCTTCAGCCTGATATCATTGTTGCTGATGAACCCGTTTCTGCTCTTGATGTTTCCATTCAGGCGCAAACCATAAATCTTTTTCTTGACCTTCAGAAACAGATGGGCCTCACCTATCTGTTCATTTCTCACGACCTGAGTGTTGTTAAATATATCAGTTCAAGAGTTGCGGTGATGTATCTTGGAAAAATAGTTGAAGTTGCAGGACGGGATGAGCTCTATACCCATCCGTTACATCCTTATACCCGAGCTCTTCTCTCTGCTGTTCCTGTCCCGGATCCGTCAAAAACCAAAGAAAGGATATTGCTTAAGGGGGACATCCCCAGTCCTTTGGATCCGCCTGTGGGCTGTGTTTTTTCAAGCAGATGTCCGGAGGTAAAAGAAGAGATATGTTTAAAAAAACATCCTGAACTTAAGGAAAAAAAGGATGGGCATTTTGTTTCATGCTTTCTTAGAGAATAATACTTAAACTTGAGGTGGTGCTGAAATGAACAAAATAGTTATTTTCTTTTTATCTGTTATCCTCTTTTTTATTTTTCCGCAAGTCTGTCTGTCTGAGGCGTTTTTAGAACAGACGGATGATGAAGAGTCCTCTGAAAATATGGGGACTGACCCTCATCTGGTTTTTAAAAAATCTGTGGTGATGAAAGATTATAATACGGGTCAGGTCTATACAGAAGCGCATACTGTTAAGCACGGTGATCATCTCTGGAAAATATTAAGGGATCGTTATAAAATAGAAGATTCAAAGATTTCTTTTTTCTGTAAAGTTGCGAAGTTTATTAATCCCGACATTAAAGATGTCGATAAATTATATCCTGATCAGAATATAATGATTCCCTATAAATTTCTAAAAGACAAAGCCTCAAAAAAATTAATTGATCAGACGGCTGAGGCGGATGCAGTATATGTGGTTCAGCCCGGAGACCATTTAGCAAAGATACTTCGTGAAAAATATGGGCTTATGAGCCCGGCAATATTTAGTGAAAGAACCCGGAGACTTTTTGAAAAATCAAATCCGGAAATTAAAGATATTAATAAGCTGGTAAAGGGACAGGAAATCGTTATTCCTTCAGAAGTTCTGGCTTTAAAGGAACGTTTTGTTCCTATCGGAAAGCTTGAAGTAAAGAAGACTGAAAAGGAGGAACCCAAAGATAAACCCCGCAATATAAAAGAACTGCAGGTCGTTGATACAGCCTTAACGGATGATGAATTTCCTGATAATGAGTCAATTACAAAAGATATGCTTTCTTTGTTAACCCGGTCATTTGATGGAACGGATAACCGTACAGGTGTAGAGGAGTTTGAAGTTGAGGGCGGCAGTGCCTTAAAGTTAGATTACAGCAAGTATCCGCTTTATGAATTTCCATGGGGAAAGAAGGTCCTTCTTGATTATGGAAACAGAATACCGGGCGGTGTTAAGGATGTCATCACTTCAAAATGGGCGAATGCTGAGATCGTCGGTGTTCAGGAAAAAGATGATATTGAATCTATTCTCGACAGAGTTTTGGATGTGTGCGGCTTGTTTAAGGTTGAAAAGGGAGGAGAGTATACCATTAACAAAGATAATATTCAGGTTAGTGTGAGTGGAAGCTGGATTGTATTCAAGGATGAAACCCTGAAAAATGTTTTTGTTGTTAATCTCATAAAAAACAGTAAAGAACTGGTCTCGCCTTCGTTAAAGTCATATCTGTCAGATATGGGGCTGACCTTTGTTGATATAAAATCAGGAGAGATAAAGACAACAGAAAGCACGGCTGCTGCAAAAACACCTGATTATAAAAAGGTTTCTGCAGAGCCTCTTTTTATGACGGATACGGTTCTTGATCTTCTCGGGATCATATATAAAAAGGAACAGAGCACAAATATTTTTCAGAAAAGTGACAGCGGCTTTTCTCTTGAAGTGATTGCAGACAGAATGTTTGAAAAAGACGGAATGGTTTATATGATAGATTTCCAGAGCCTTCCGTTGAGACTGTATGATGTGATAACGGAGCAGGGCTTTAAAATCCTTAATATTTCTCAGGATGAAGATCTTTTAAGGGTTGCTGAAAAAATACTTGTTTTTTGTGATGCCGATTATATGCCATCACCTGCTGAATTTAAATACGGTAAAAGTGAAAAGTCAAAATTAAGGTTAAAAGTTCCGGGAATTTTAATACCTTCCGATTCCGGTAATGTTCTTTTAACGCAAGTTCTTTTAAAACAGGCGATTGTCCAATTTTTAGCTGATATTGATGTGGAAATAATTCAATATTAATATAAAATAGAAAAAAAAAGCAAAAAACATGATTAATTATTCTTAATTGTTGTCCTTTAAAATTTGTTTCCTGCTGTAAAAATCAGAAAACTTCAAATCCTGTAAAAAAGCTGTAAAGTTTCTTTTCTCCTCTTCCGATACTCTTATTTGTGTAAAACATGTGGCGCTACCACTTGCTTAAGGAGAAATAGATGTCAGACGAGATCTTGGATATTAAAAACGCAGCAAATTTCCTGCAAATCAAGGAAAGAACCCTGTACCGGTTGGTTGCGGAAGGTGAAATACCTGGCATTAAGGTGGGCGGTCAGTGGCGGTTCAGCAAAAAATGTCTCGAGGAAATGTTTTTAAGTTCTGTTAAGAAAAAAAATAAAACAGAATCAGCTTAATAAAAAGCGTCATCATCTGATAAATTTACAAACCACACAATCTCCTCTCTATTCGTCATTTCTATTAAATCTGAAATAATTATTGAAAAAACTGCACCGTTGTAAAACTGCATCTGAATGTGTTATAATTCCGGTTTAAAAGTAATAATAAGAAATTCACCCGGGTTTTGTATGCAGCAGGAATAGATCTTGTTTTAAGAATTGCTGAACCGTTTAAAATACTTAGTAAGCTAAAGATTATCCTTGACATTATTAACATGTTTGATTAATCTTATTCTTTAGACTATTAATCAATTCTAAGCTGAAAAGCAGGGTGTAAATGAGTGATTAAAAGCAGAAATTTTATATATAAAACATAATACAGAAAATTAGAAACAATAATAATTATTAAAACATGTGGAGAAGAATATGAGTACAGCAGCAGCAACAACCGTAGAAAGTATTGTTGAGGCACTATCCGGAGTCGTGGGTAAAGAAAATATCATTTCTGATTCTGAGACCCTGAAAAAATACTCCTGTGATACCAGCCTTATGCCTTCGCGCATGCCCGACTTTGTCGTACAGGTGATGAACAGAGAAGAAGTTATGGGTGTAATTAAAATTGCAAATGAGAACAGTATTCCAGTCGTACCCAGAAGCTCTGGTACAGGTACCTATGGAACCGGTATTCCTGAGGAAGGCGGCATCATACTTGACCTTTCCGGTATGAAAAGGATTCCTCGTGTTGATACCCGTAACCGTTGGGCACTTTTTGAGGCAGGCGTTACTTTTGGTGAATTGAAAGATGAGCTTGATAAGCTGGGGATGCAGCCTTTAAATCCGCTGCTTCCGCGAAAAGACAAATCTGTCATGACAAGCGTACTTGAAAGAGAGCCCGTACTTAGCACAAAGACCGAGTGTGACGAACCCTACAGGACATTGGAAGTTGTCTGGGGAACCGGTGAACTGCTTAGAACCGGTGCGATGTGTGTAGATTCAATCCCTGCTGAAGAAATACCGGAGAAGACTAAGTCTGACCTTTGCAGTATCGGTGGGCCGGGTCTGGACTGGTGGCGCCTGTTAACAGGCTGCCAGGGAACATTTGCCGTGGGCACGATCATGAATGTTAAGATCTTTCATAAGCCGCTTAAACAGAAACTGGTATTTCTACCTTTTGAAAAGCTTGAAGATGCGGTTAAACCATTTTATGCAATACAGCACCGTGAGATCGGTCATGAGGCTTTCCTTTTAAATGCGTATGATATCGCTGCGATACTTGCAGAAAAAGATGATGAGATCTCAGCTCTTGCCGCAAAACTTCCCAAATATGTAATCATGGTCAATCTCTGGGGCGGTCAGTTCTTCCCTGAAGAAAGAGTGGCTTACGAAGAGAAAGCCATTAATGAAATTGCAGACCAGTTTCGCTGTGAAGTCACAGAGGGGTTTGCTGCGATACAGGATGCGAATGTCCGGCTGCAGGAAATGCTGAATGGCCCCTGGGAAGGTGATGTTTACTGGAAAGACCGTGATAAAGGTGCATGCCTTGATATCGTTTTTCATAGCGGTCTGGATAAAATCCCTTCTCACTGGGATCTGTTTAAGAAGATCGCAGGCGACTATGGTATCGATGTCCGTGATTTGGGAATGTACATTCAGCCAAGACAGCGGGCACGTGTATGCCATGTTGAATTTAATATTCCCTGCAGCGCTGAAGGCGGAAGTGAACTTGATAATGTGAAAGCATTTCACAGAGCAGCTTTTGAGGCGCTATTAAATGCCGGAGCGATTATGTACCGACCCTACTATGACTGGGCTGAGGCTATTTATGCCCGTTGCGGATATACCTTTGAAACTATTAAGAAATTAAAGAATATCGTTGATCCTGGCAGGACACTTAACCCTGGAAAAATGGGACTATAAAACTAAAAGGATTACATCCGATTTAAATCGGCTGTTAAAAAATTCCAGAAATAAGGAGAAATAAATGGCTCTAACAGAAATAGCATTAAAGGCACTAGGTGATGTACTCGGGGAAGACAACGTAACCGTTGATCCTGTTCTTTGTCAGGCATATTCCCGTGTACAGTGGACTGCTGACGGTTGTGTCCAGCGCAGCCAGATCGGAACCCAGATGCGTCCCGACTGCGTTGTTTTGCCGAGTTCAACAGAAGAGGTCCAGGCAATTATTAAGCTTGCGAACAGATATGATTTTATTTTTATACCGCGCGGAACAGGTATGATCAACAGTTGTTTTCCAAATCCGTCTCAGAGACAGATGGGAAAGGGTGTTCTCATTATTGATCCGAAACGTATGAACAAAATTATTAAGGTAGATGCGGATAATATGTATATGGTAATTGAGCCGTATGTTAATTTTGCAGCATGTCAGGCTGAAGCAATGAAGGTGGGCTGTTCCTTTCCTTCTCCGCCTGCCGGTTCACAGGTGTCTGCCCTTGCAAATATTCAGTGGCATGGGGCGTATGGTAACTCCTGGCTTTCAGGTCTTGGTGCGAATCAGCTGCTCTCTTTTGAGGTTGTACTGCCTAACGGTGAGATCCTGAGAAGCGGTTCACTGGCACAGGAAGGTCCTGAAGAAGACTGGATCTGGAATGATGGCCCCGGACCGGACCTGAGAGGTTTTTTCCGTGGCGCACAGTTTGGTCATGCAGGCGGTATGGGTATGGTAACCAAAATATCAGCTCGTATGTTCCCCTGGCCCGGTCCAACAACAATGCCAACAACGGGTAATGCGGTTGAAAAAGAATGTCACTTTCCGAAAGATAAAGTACGCTGGTACATGATTGATTTTCCAAAAGAGATCAAAGAATATCCTAGATATGAAGAAGAACAGCTTCGCTGGTCATGTGATCTGCATTATGAAATCGCACGGGCTGAGCTTGCTATTGTTGTTCAGCACAATGCAAAACAGTTCATGCTTACCTGGGCGGCCCGCAGCAAACAGGAATTTCATGAAAAGATGAAGTCCGATTTTTACCCGCATGGATATAATATTGTGGGGGCTGCAGCACTGACTTCTCTTGAGCAGCTGGAATATGAGGAAAAAGTTCTGAAGTCAATTGTTGAAAAAATGGGCGGAAGTTTCTTAAGCGAAGAGTCTGAAGATCCGCTTGACGTTGAACGTTATATTTACTGGATGCGGGTAACCAATGACTGGATCCGGACAGCTCATTCCATGCGTCTGTCAAGACCGTCAGATTGTTTCCACCAGGGAACAGCCTGTCTGGATTCTATCGATTCCGTAACCGATGAGATTTTGCGAGCAAACATCGAGCAGCGTGCAGCGACTGAGGCGGGTGCCGGTGATAACCTGCTGCCGATCAGTTTACATGGCGGCTGGATCAGCCCGTTAGAAAAGGGCTATGGTGCTTTGATGACAACTGACCTCTGGCCGGAACAGGAACCGGAAAAAGCGGCTCAGGCAATACAGTTTTTGCTGGGCTCACTCAAAGGTATGCTGGCTGCCAAGAGCGCAGGACTTTCAGTTGTTCTTCTCGGACCGGCTTATGATATGCTGGGACCGCAGATGTTTAATGTTCATTTGCTGGTGAAGGCAATGAAGCGTGAATTTGATCCTAAGAACATTTCTAATCCGCCTTACGCAACGACACCGGATGTAATTGATCCAGCGATGCTTGCGGAGATGACAAAGGTTCTGTAATTTTTATTAAGTAAGAAAGGAAGAAGATTATGGCTGAAAATGAAAACACAGAAGGTACCATTGAAAAGATGATGCAGATGAAACCGTTTCGTCATTTTGACAGTCACGGTCATGCCGGTCTTGAAAAAAAGGATATTACTGAGCGAGAAGGATGTATTGATTTCTGGTGCGGCAACTCAGTGGTTTCAAGAAGCATGATGGGAGCACGGGCATGTCTCGGTGATCCTAATCCCTTTGCTTTTCTGACTAAAGCTGAAGAATGTCCGAATTTAAAGGTTGAGACATTTATCGAGTATATGGACCAGGCCAATATCGAAGGCATGTGCCTGCAGTGTATACACGGTGTGACTGCTCCTTTTGGTCCGGACGAAAAAATATGGAAATGGTATGTACCGAATGAATATGTGAAAAAAGATTTTATTGACGCATTTCCCGGCCGCTTTACTGCCGTCGGTGGTGTTCATGCCAGATATGGTGCTGAGGAAGCTGTGAATATGGTTATTTCTGCCCATGAATGCGGTTTTCCCGGAATCAAGTTCCATACAGCGACTTCAGGGTATCCGAATGCTAAGGATATGTATCCGGCTTATGCGAAATGTATAGAGCTGGGGATGCATGTACAGTTCCATACAGGATGTGAAGAGCTTCCGGGTACCCGTACCAAGTGGCAGAGTCCTGAACATCTTGATGATGTGGCGATGGACTTTCCGGATCTTAAGATTCTTCAGCTGCATTGCGGTATATTTAACAATATGGAGATGGGACTCTGGAATGTTATGAAACATGATAACATGTTTACGGATATTGTTATTCCTGTTCCGCTGCTGATGCATTTCAGACAGTATTTTGATATGGAACATATCCGTTTTCTGGAATTCTTTATGCCGGATAAGGTCTTCTATGGTACAGATTTTCCAATGACCATGCCGTTTTACAGGGCAATGCTGGATAATGTGATGAACATGCCGATCAGCATGGAATTCAAGCATAAACTCACTGGTAATAACTTCAGGAAGTTTGTCGGATGGGAAAGCAAGGAATAGGGATCTATCAATGATATTAAACATGAACTGTTCACATCTTTTCCAGGTTGTAACATCTTCATGTAAAACATCATCATAATCTGAGGGTATTCGTTTTAGCAGACGGATACCCTTTTTTTTCTGTGAATATTATTCAGAAGGAAAATATATGCCGATCCTTGTGCCGTTTTGACCTAAATTGATCGGTGATAATTTCAGAATGTATGATGAAGAGGAAAGTAGGGATCGGAAATTTATTCAAGCTCTTTAACATGAACCATTCACATTTTTTTTAGTTGTAAATTTTTAATTATTCATGTAAAATTTATATATTAATTAAAAGGGGGTTCGTTATAAGAAGCGGAAACCCTTTTTTTACTCAGGTATCCTGATTTAGCTAGAATTTTATATATAATTTAACAAGGGAGTTTCACTATGGAGAAAGAATTAAGAAAATGGGAGACAACCATGCAGGCCGACACAGCTTTGCTTGACAGGCTGCAGCGGCTGAATCCCAAAGGCTATCCAGCGACGATCAAGGGGGATATTCTTGCACTTAAGGTAAAAAGTGAGAAAAACCCGATTGTTGTATGCTGGAACGGGGAAGAGATTTGTGTAGAGAGAAGACAGCCCAAAAAACCTTTCATGGCGTGGACAATGGATCTGAAACAGTTCAAACATCTGTTTTTTTCCGGAAAAGTCCCTCCTGTGCTTGTTGCCATGAACAATGACCAGAAAAATGTCAAAGCAGCTGCAGATCATCATAACGGTTCGCTTGCTTTGAGTTTCATGGTGATGTTACAGGAGTGTATGGAAGGAGGTAAGAACTAATGAAAAGTTTATTTACTGATCACCAGCCGGTTAAGGTATTAAAACCCAAAGATGCAAAAGAAGTTCAGAAGATAATTAAACAAGCCAATAAAGATAAAACACCGCTTGTACCGACCAGTTCCGGTACCAATATGCAGGATACGCATCTTCCTAATGTGAAGGGTGCGATTATGGTGGATCTATCCGGCATGAAGGGTATTTATTTTGATAAGATGAACAGAAATGTGGTTGTAGAACCCGGTGTTACCTTTGCTGATCTTGAAAAAGAATGCAAAAAGGCTGGCCTTCGTCCTTTAACAGCAATTGATGTTCCAAAAGAGGCATCCATACTTTCAACCTATCTTGAGATGATGCCGCTTTATGACTGGCCTAAATACCATCCCTGGGAAATGCTTACCATGGAAGGTTATCGTGCAGATGGTGAGCGTTTTGCAACCGGTCAGATGGCAATGGAACAGGACCGCCCTGATAAATATTCATGGGGAGTTTCATTTGCTCAGGTGGCACGTCTTTTCTGCCTCGCACAGGGCACCCTCGGAATCATTACAAAGGTTGCAGTCACCCTTAAGACAGAAGCTTCAAAGACGGATGTGCTCTACTATTCATGCAGGAATATCAATCAGGCGGCTAAAGCTTTAAAGGCTTTTGTTGCGACTGAAGAACCTCATGAAATTTTTGCGGTAAATAAAAAATATTTTGGTGAATATATCGACCAGAAACCAACAGCAGGTATGGCGCCGTGGACAGTTATTATTGTTAACAGAGGCGCTGAGAAAGCTGAGATAGCATACAAAAGAAAAGATATGCAGGATATCGCTAAAAAGCTCGGCGGTAAGATCGAGACATCGATTAAAGGTGCTCCGAAAGCATCGGATGCTATTCTTGCACAAATTAAGCTGCCGACCGGTGCTGCTATTCATGAAAAAGCCGGAATGGGCTGGGCGCCGATTGTTACCATATCAACCGCTGCACAGATCGAATCCTGTTCAAAACTCATCCCTAAAAGTTCAGGTGCCATCATTATGCCGCTTCAGGCCGGTGGGTGTTTTTACTACCAGCCTGACCTGAGATACAAAGAAAGCGAGATAGATCAGACAAGAAAGACATATGTCAGTATCTGTACCAAGATGATAAAAGCCGGTGTGACTTTTCCCAGACCTTCTGCTTTAATTGCAGATGCGGTTGCGAAGGCAAATCCGGCAAATTTCAAACTGTTGAGGTCTATTAAGAAGGCCGTTGATCCTAAAAATATAATGAACCCAGGTAAACTGGGCCTTTAAGAGGAGGTGAGAGCCTTGAATAATGAAGAATTGCTAGAAAAAGCATTATGCTGTAATAGATGCGGGACCTGCCGGGGTGTTGTTCAGGATGCGATTCCTGATGTAGCCTTTGCAACACAGTGTCCCTGTGGAATGACTTTGTACGGAGCGTATGAGCCTTCGGGACTGATGTATATGGCCCGGGGACTGGCACAGGGTGATCTTAAATGGAATGAGGATCTTGCCAAAGTTCTTTATTCATGCACCATGTGCGGTTACTGTGATGATTTTTGTCAGAGAGGTTACCGTCATACTCCTGCAATCGAGATTCTGGATGAACTGCGTGCCAGGGTTCCTGAGAAGCTTAAACCTGCAAAGATAAAAAAACTTTCAAAAATAGCATCAACTAAGATCAGTAAGCTTGATACGCTGCTGAATTACGGTGTTTCAGATGTTACCGGAAACAGTCAGGTGAATACGATTCTCTTTGGTGATAATGCCATTATTGCAAATACTGCAAAGCTTAAAGAGATCGGATTTATCCTTAAAAAACGGGATAAAAAGGTTGGCTGTTTTATCAGTGAACCTTTACCTCCGGTAAGTGCGGATCTGATAAGTGCGGGCGCCCAGAAAGAGCTTGAAGATGCCATGGCGGTGATTGATGCAAAGATCGAAGCGCACGGTATAAAAAATGTAATTGTTTATAATCCTGAGAGTCTTTCTGTTCTAAAGCGTTTCAGTAAGAGCGGCGCAGAGTTTGTTTCAATTACACGTACCTGTTCTGTTCTTTTAAAGAGCAAAAAAGCTAAAAAGATGAAGCTGCCTGCGGTAACCTATCAGGATCCCTGTCATCTGGGCAGATATTCAAAAGAGTATGCAGCTCCCCGTGAAGTAATGAATAAACTCGGCCTTGATCTCAAAGAGATGTGGAGAACAGGTAATAATTCACTTTGCTGTGGCGCTGGCGGCGGTGTGAGGGTAAATAACCCTGCTCTTGCTAAAAAGTATGCAGCGAATCGCTGGCAGGAAGCAAAAGCAACCGGTGCAAAAGTGATGATTACTGCATGTCCTTTCTGCAGTGCAAACTTAATGCAGGGCAAACCAAAGGATATAAAGATAATCGATCTTATATCGCTTGTTGCACAGGCTTATGGCTACACCGGAAAGGAGGGCCGCTAATGAAAAAGATTGATACGATTAATAAACTAAAAAGAATTGTCGGTGCTGACTGGGTTCGAACAGATGATCTGACCAAGTTTCATTTTGGATCAGATGTAATGACCCATTTTGGACAGGGGGCACTTTATCCCGAGAATCATCCGATAGTTGTCGTGATGCCTGAGAATGCCAAACAGATCCAGTCTGTATTGAATCTTGCCAAAGATAATAATATTCCACTGTATGCCATCGGCGGCGGAACTGTGCTTCTGATCGGTTCAATCGCGGGTAAACCGGATGTCGGTATTACTTTTGATTTCCACCGTATGCAGAGTGTTGTCCTGGATGATGACAGGCTTGTGGTAAGAGCACAGCCCGGTGCAACCGGTCTCCAGGTAAGTCAGCTGGTACGTGAACAGGATATCGGATATCGTCCTTATTTCGGTGGAAGCCCCGGAACTTCACTTTTTGTACCGTATCAGGTCTTTACCGGCCAGAATAAAATGGCGGGTTACCTGGACGGAATGGGGATTAACTGTGTAACCGGTATGGAGATGGTCCTGGCAAATGGTGAGATTATCAGAACGGGTTCAATGGCAGCTCCGGGCTCACCGGCCTGGCCGCATGGACCCGGACCCGCACTGACGTATATGCCTTTCTTTGCAAATGCTGGTTACGGTATTGTAACTGAGATGGAGTTCAGGCTTTTTACCACACCTCAGGAAGTCGGGTCTTTGTGGGTTACCTTTAAGACTTTAGAGGAAGCCTGTGTTGCCATAAATGGTGTGATTAAAAGTGAATATGCCTGCGGCGCGACTGTTATGGGACCGGGCTGCTGGACACATGCGCTTTATTCAAGTCAGCACTGGCAGGAAGGCATGCATTTTGTCAAAGGAACCCAGGATATTAATATGGTGGGCATGGGTTTTAGAGGCTCTAAAGCGAAAGTTGAATTTGAAAGAAATGCCTGTATCAAGATGCTGAAGAAATTTGGCGGCGTGCCCATGCCTGACTGGATGGTTGCGATTCTTGACGGCCATGAAGCAAATGCTGCCGGATGGCAGCAGTGCAACAGCCCGAAGATCTGCGGAACCTTTAATGGAAAATCAGATTCAGGCGGTATATTCATATCCGGCGGTGTGTTTGATACCATGGAAAAACTTGAGATATACATGCGTGACGGAATGAAAGAGTATCAGGATGTGTGCAAGTCCAATCCTGAATTTTTAAACCATCCGCATCCGATTGTACGTCTGTATGCAAGCTGCGGTCAGACTTATCTGTCAATGGGCGGTCATGCAAATGCTGCCGGTGAAGTTATCTTTGTACTTGACTTTGCAAGCAGACAGTTTTTGCCAATGATCGGAGAGATCAAGGGCCGGTTTGATGCGTTGATGAAGAAAATTGGAATGGCGCCTCTTGGTGTCGGCCGGGACGGCCGTACCTGGACAGAGTGTCCTGATCATTTTAATGTTGCAAAGATCATTAAAAAGGTTGTTGATCCCAAGGGCTTTATGGCACCCGGTGTTGCATTTCCAATTGAATAGCAGAACAGTCCTATAATTGTTTAATAAAGCCCCCTGAGCTGTTAAAAGGTCAGGGGGCTTTTTTTTGTACCGTTGAAAAATAGATATTCAGCATATTTAAATTTCCTGTTTATAATTTTATTCCTTAAAATTCTTGACTTTGTTATATAGTTTAGAATACAATTATTTTTTTAGCGAACAATTAGTATGCTAACTAATAGTTAATGCATGTAAAGTATTGTTAATAAATTTTAAAAGGAGAGGGATAATGTTGAGTAAATTATTCGGTCTTATTTCTGAACGTGTCGGCCGGACCATCCTGATCGCCCTGGCAGGGCAGCTGTTTTTTATCGTGTCGGTCATTACCATGATCCCGCTGCGAATGGCAGAGAATCCGGTGGTAAACTATAATATTTTCTATATGCCGCTTTTGGCAATTCTATTTCTGGTTCTTTTCTACAGGACCTGTGTGGAAAATAAGGTATCCCGGGGCTATATGTATGGTTATTTTGCAGCACTGGTGTCATGGCCGCTGATCGGTGAGGTTGCCAGTATGCCGGTTGACAAGGGGCTGGTAACCCAGTTTACCAGTATGAATATTAAACTCATTGGCGGTTATTTTTATGTGATAACCGGTTGGGTATTGCTTAAAATACTGTGGCGTACCAAAGCTTTAAAAAGCTCTGTTTGTGCATTTATGATGACCTTTCTATCAATCTGGACCTTTGAACTTTATATGGATAACTATTCTTCCATGATTCCGCTTGAGCTGATGCCCACCATTGGAAGCTGGGTAACCATTATATCATCTATTGTTGCAATTATAATTCTGGGGATGGCATGGCGGTCAACTTCCATTGAGAAAAAGACTTTGCTCGGATGTATTCTGTATATATTTGTCGCCCTGATGATGATGGGCGGACAATGGAAAAAACCTCAGACTTTTTATGTAAAATATGAGGCAGCTGAACTTCTGCACGAACTTGATGAGCTCAAAGAAGAGATCGCACAAATTGATATTCTTAAAAAATATATGCTTGGACAGGGAATGCTTTCCGGTAAGGACATAAAATACATGATTGATAGAAATCTCCTTGAGAAGGATGCCGTTCTTGATGTGATCGATAAAGATATACTCAAAAGTAAGGATGTTAACTACCTGAAGGCGAAGGGAATATTAACATCCGAAGTTGATGATAAAAAAGAGAGTAATTAAGAAAATAAAATATATTTTATATAAATAATTGGAGGACATTTATGGAAGACACCTATAAAACACCCCTCGCAAAAGTGGCGAGATTCTGCGAGATATTTATCCCAGGATATATGTTTGGTAAAGCATGGGGTATCGCACATGACTCAACTTTGGACCTTTACCGGGCCATGTTCCCAGCTTTTTTGATCAACATAGCGGAGGGGATGAAAAAGATATTAGTCACTGACAGCCATAGTTTACAGCTGCTTTTTTCAACCTTGTCCGGTGCAATGATCGGCTTTCTGGTGATAATGCTTTTGGGACTTGTGATGCATTTAGTACTGCGTGATCGAAGATACATCGATTCGCTTCGTTTTACCTCTATTACGCTGATTCCTCTTGCGGTGATGAACGGGACCCTGTCTCATGTTTCAAATACAGTGATTGATAGTCTGGGAATGGGAGAGAGTGCGGAAGCGCTTACTAATAGTGCGCTTCAGAGTCCGCGCGGTCAGATCATTATGTTCTGTATCCTTTATATGACATCGATCTGGATGTTCGGCAAACGGACCGGTGTTAAAGGCTGGAGACGTTACGGTGTTCTTGGTGTGGGGATAGCTTTTGTGGCAGTGTATTTTGCCTGCGGACTATCAATTACTACGGCAGAGTGGAGTATACTTTTACCGAAACTTCAGGCCGCTATTTCAGCGCATTAAAGGAGGGCTGTAAATATGAATATAACTAAAAATGCTTTTGTAACAATAAATAAATGGACGCTGTATATTGCAATACCGGTATACCTCGTTGGACTCTTTAGCCCCGTAAAATACATTCAGCCGGGACTCATTTTTGTTTTCGGTTCCGCATTTTTCTGCCTGCTCCATAAGGATTATTTCGCAAGTCGATTAAAGAGTGCCGCACATATCTGGATGTTCACATTTGCCATGACGGTGGTTTCATTTTCAATACCGCTTGCAAAAATACCGGGTCTGAACAATATCTATCTGTATATTATTACTTTTATGCTGAGCCTTATTCCGATGCTGGCATTTTTTCTGGGAAATACTGATGAAACGCCTAAAAAGAAACAGCGTTTACCGATTATTAGTTTTCGGGTTATTTTTCAGATCACACTTTTTATGGCATGGGCTTCGGTAACTGCATTCTGTTTCATCAAAGGTACACGTCCGGATCTCTTCTTCTGGGCAATGTTTCATGTGTCTACTGTTGCGCTGCTGCCTTTTCTGTTTGGAAGGGTCGTCTGCGGCTGGATCTGTCCGAATGCGACTATTCAGGACGGTCTTTTAAAAAATATGACCTATAAGCGTCCGATCCCTAAACTGCCGAAAGCGATTGACGAACAGAGTCATACCTGTGCCATGAATATCAGCGGAGAGGTGGATAAGCGCGCACCGCTGATGCCGGCGACGCTGTTACTCTCATGGTTCCCCATGTTTTTTGCGGAAACGGTTTTTGATCTGACTCAAGTAGCATGGTATCCGGTTGCGTTTATGTACGGTTTGATCTTCTTATCCTTTCTTTTACCCTGGAGAAAATTGTGTACCCATTTCTGCTGGCTTTCTTCTTACCGCGGGCTGGCGAGCAATAACAGTTTATGGCGTATCCGTTACAATAAATCAAAGTGCCGGGACTGTAAACGCTGTCTTGCAGAGGAGGTCTGTCCTTTTTATATTGATATTCGCAAGCAGGACAATGAAATGCCGACAACCTGCTGTCTGTGTTTCAGCTGTATGGAAGCCTGTCCGTTTGATGATGTCATCACCTTTAGAAGGGCGCCTGAAGAGAAGGCCAGATTAAAGGAGATGTTGAAGGCCGGATAGAAGCTTAGTGAAAGAATTAATAATGTTTGATCTCATGAAAAAATAGAAGGGTTATGGGTAAAACTCAAAACATAGCCCTTCAGTATTAAATAGGAGGAATGATGAAAATTCTTGGAATTTGCGGAAGTTTGAGGGATATCAGTAATACAAACAGGCTGGTTAAAAAAGTTGCGGAAAACTCCGGATATGATTTTGAGCTGGTCTATCTGGCAGGAAAAAATATAAAACCATGCACGGGCTGCGGGAATTGTCTGATGAATGAAGGTAAATGTTCCATAGATGATGATATGGCAGAGATTAATGAAAAAATAATTCAGGCGGATGCCTTAATCATCGGAAGTCCGACCTATTTTATGGATGTTTCAGGCGCGGTAAAAGATGTGATTGACAGGTCCAGCGCAGTGTTTTATCGCGGCATCGGTCCGGATTATCATCCTGATATGCCCTGGCTGGGTCAGCGTCCAATGGCCGGGAAGCCGGCTGTTATTGTAACAACAGTTGCCGGCGGCGGACATGAGAGAGCCATTGAAACGTTAAGAGTCTGTGTGGGTGATATTTATAAAATGAATGTAGTTGTACAGCTGGCTGAGCCCATAAAAATGGAAGATGTGGATGATCTTCCTGAGGTTCTAAAAAGAGCTGAAGAGGCCGGTAAAAAACTCGGTGAGGCATTGAAATCATAAACTGCCCTGGGTCACATATTGGTCCGGATATGTGATTTTATGAATGTTAAGCTAAGATCAGGATGCGGTTATAAGAGATTCTAAATTGTGTGCTTGTGATTTGTTTTTAACTGTATGATATCTGAAAACTGTTCGGATGCCTTTTGTCGTTGAAGTATTAGAAGAGGGGACTTTTAAAACATCAGATTGTAATGCTTTTATTCTATTTAATTGTTCGCCGGCTATTCCTGTGAAACAAATTATTTTACGGATAGAGCTTTATTGAAAAAATCTAAAAATTTCCGGTTGTATTTTTCTTTATCTGCAGAAATGGTCCCGCCATGTGAAGCGCCTTTAATTATCCATAGTTCTTTCGGTTCTTTTGCATGATTCAGTAGTTCTTTGGCATGATGAAGAGGGGTCATTTCATCAATATCACTTGAAATTAAAAGAATGGGACGGGGTGAAATTTTGTGAATTACAGCTGAAGGTGAGACCTGCCCCATCCATCCATTAAAGGATAATCTGTAGAAGATGTTAGCAAGGAAAATAAAAGGAAATGAAGGAAGGTGGTAAGAGCGTTTAATGACATCTTTAGATATCTTTTTAAGACTTGCAAAAGGCGTATCCGCAGCTACAGCATATATTTTTTGATTGTTTGAGGCTTCAAGGATGCCTGCGGCACCCCCCAGGGAGAAGCCATACAGACCGATTCTTAAATTAAGGACATCCGGCCTGGACAGGACATAATCAACTGCCGCAGAAATATCCATCTGTTCTTTCAGCCCGAGGGAACAGGATTTGCCATTGCTTTCACCCTGCGCTCTAAAATCAAATAACAGGACATTAAACCCATTTGTACAGAGAACACCTGAAAGGTTTACAAAATCAGATTTTGATGCGCCCAGACCGTGAGCAATAATAATTGTCGGCGCTCCGGGACTGCTTACGGCAGGGATGAACCAGCCGTTCAGTCTGATCTGATCATTTGTTTTAAATGATATCTGTTCAAATTGAATACCCTGTTCAGCAGGTGTTGTGGTAAGAAAATATCTGGGATGATGGGTGTTTAGATATAGCATTAGGTAGGTAAAGCTAAGTATCAGGACGATAATTAAAATAAATATTTTTATGAACATTTTAGGTATTGTTTCATAGCTTGGGTAATTGCATAGTGCATAAAGGAAGTTATTTATATCGGAAAAGGTTACCGGTTGTTTTTCCTGTACGAGCTATTAGTTGATTACCTTTAGGGCAGTTTCTGTTTTACTATAGCCTCGGGACAGCTGGGCTACCGTTTGAACGGTTTTAACGGATAAACGTGAAATTTTAAAGTTCAAATTAAAAATGTCGAATGAAACTAAAAAACACCAATGCCAAACTCATTTATCCTTTTTGTACTTTTTCTTTTTTAGCATTCATTTGTCATTTGAACTTTGGCTTTTGACATTAGATTAAACTTGACCAGCCGTCACTTAAAACATATGGCTACACGTTATAAAAATGCTCTAGCTTGTTTTAAAGCGGCCATCTTGATATTGCATTTAAAGAATACGGGAAACTGCAGGCCGTATTAATTTTTTTTGAACCTGCAAAAGCGATCATGGCCGCGTTATCAGTACACAGCAATAAGGAAGGCGTAAAGACGTTTATCTTATGCTCAGCAGCTTTCTTAACCATTTGAGAGCGAAGAAGGGAGTTTGCCGCGACTCCGCCGCTTAGTGTTATTGTGTTGGCATTATGTTCTATAGCGGCCCGGATTGTTTTTGACGTGAGAATATCCACAACGGCTGTCTGAAAGCTTGAACATATATTATTGATCTTATCATCCGTAAGTTCATTTTCCGGAATTTTGTCAATGTAATATCGTACTGCTGTTTTAAGTCCGCTGAAGCTGAAATCATAAGATCGGTCCTTTAACATGGGTCTTGGAAAAGAAATAGATGAAGGGTCCCCTTTTTTTGAAAGCCGGTCTATGACAACCCCACCGGGATAACCCAGGTCGAGCAGTTTAGCGACTTTGTCAAAGGCTTCTCCGGCAGCATCATCCCTTGTGCTTCCAAGCAGATGGTATTTTCCAAAATCCCGGACCCGGTAAATATTTGTATGTCCGCCTGAGACGACAAGGGTAATATTGGGGAAGGGAATATCATTTTCCAGATGAGGTGCGAGCATATGGCCCTCAAGGTGGTTGACTCCGATAATCGGCAGTTTCCTTGATGATGCAATGCTCTTCGCAACATTAATACCCACCAGAAGCGACCCCACAAGACCCGGACCCTGAGTGACGGCTATACCGTCTATGTCATCAAGGGTAACTTTTGCTTTCAGGAGAGATTCTTTTATTACAGGTATAATACATTCCTGATGTTTTCGTGACGCGATTTCCGGAACAACCCCGCCGTATTTTGTATGGAATTCAACCTGTGAAGAAATGATGTTTGACAGGACTGCTTTTTCATCCTTTATTATTGATGCTGCGGTATCATCACAGGAGGATTCGATTCCAAGAATAAGCATGGCTATTAATGTCTCCTTCGGGGTAAAAATTTTTTACTTTTAAGTCAGGAATGTTTCCTTTTGAATTTTTTGAATTATTAAGTCATTGTTCCCTCAGGAGGATTTCCCAAAGTTTTGTATTTGCCGGCTTCTGTGGGTTACTGAATTTATTCTGACATGCCGTAGTGATAGTACAATTCTATGTTGCTATTTTATATTCTGAGTAGTAAGATTTAATAATATATTAACATGAATTGTGAATAAATAATGGAAATAAAAACTGATTTTCTGATTGTTGGCTCAGGTATTGCCGGACTGACTTACGCATTAAAGGTCTCTCCTTATGGCAGTGTAACGATTATAACCAAGAAGGACAGAAGGGAATCGAATACAAATTATGCCCAGGGCGGCATAGCAGCCGTTATGGATCCTGAAGATACATTTAGCTCTCATATTGAAGACACAATAACAGCGGGTGCCGGTTTGTGTAAGATGGATGTTGTTAAGAAAGTTGTCAGTGAGGGCCCGGCCAGAATAAAGGATCTATTAAACTGGGGGGTTCCGTTTACGAAAAAAGGGAGAGGTAAAAATGTATCTTTTGATCTTGGTAAAGAGGGCGGTCATACCCGAAGGAGGATACTTCATGCCGGTGATATAACCGGAAAGGAAGTTGAAAAAATACTATTAAAGAAAATTGCAAAATCTCCAAATATCAGGATGTTTGAAAATCATATTTGTATTGACCTCATTACCGCAAAGAAGATGGGGCAAAAAAATATATTAAAAAACATCTGTTTTGGAGTATATGCGCTTGATAGAAAAAAGAATGATGTACATACGTTTATATCAAAAGTAACCCTGCTGGCAACTGGTGGCGCAGGTAAGACATATCTTTATACCAGTAATCCTGATATTTCAACCGGTGACGGTGTTGCTGCTGCATATCGTGCCGGAGCCCGTGTAGCAAATATGGAATTCATTCAGTTTCATCCGACCTGTCTTCATCATCCTCAGGCTAAGAATTTCCTTATTTCTGAGGCGGTCCGGGGCGAGGGTGCTATCTTAAGACTGAATAACGGTAAACCCTTTATGAAAGATTATCATCACTTGAAAGATCTTGCTCCCAGAGATATTGTGGCCCGTGCAATAGATTTGGAGCTTAAAAAGAGTGGTGATGAAGCTGTATACCTTGATATTTCCAGTAAGAGTACCGCTTTTTTAAAAAAGCGGTTTCCGAATATTTATGAAAAATGCCTCTCCTTTAATTTTGATATGGCAGTGGATCCTATTCCTGTTGTCCCGGCAGCACATTATGTGTGTGGCGGTGTACTCGTTAATGACTTCGGTGAGACAAATATTACAGGCCTTTTTGCTTCAGGAGAGGTTGTCTGTACGGGTCTTCACGGAGCAAACAGACTTGCCAGCAATTCCCTTCTTGAAGCACTGGTTTATTCTCACCGTGCAGCGATAAAATCTGTTCAGCAGGTTGATGAGCGGTCATACCCGACTGTAAATATAGCTCCGTGGGATTCCGGGAAAGCAATGGATAGTGACGAATCTGTTGTGATTACCCATAACTGGGATGAGATCAGGAGGTTGATGTGGAACTATGTGGGAATTGTCAGAACGAATAAAAGGCTTCAGCGTGCTAAAACACGGATTAATCTTCTTCAAAAAGAAATAACAGACTATTACTGGAATTTTATAATTAATTCAGATCTTATCGAATTGAGAAATATTGCTACAGTTGCAGATATCATCATAAGTTCTGCATTAAAACGAAAAGAGAGCAGGGGGCTTCACTATACTATTGATTATCCGGGCAAAGTTCAGCGGTTGGGTAAGAAGGATACCGTTCTTCAGATCAGGCCAAGGAAAAGCCCTGTTTTATCCGGAGGTTCTAAGCCCGGCAAGAAGCGCAAATCTTCCGGTCCTTCCCTTTTCTCTTCTGTGCGAAAAGAAGATGTTTGAGCTGCAGGATGTACAAAATTCTGCAGTTTCAATATTGCCTTCGCGCACACCGGCAAGTATCAGCTGAATCCTGTTGGCTTCTTTTAAGTTGATGTGAGGAGAAGTATTAATATCTTCAACAAAACATTTATGTTCTTCCAGTCCGGATCTGAACTGGTCGGCAATTTTGTTATTCACCGGGTAACAGCATTTTCCGATTGAAGGTCCGATACCGGCTTTTATATTTTCAGGCAGGCAGCCAAATTCATTTATCATTTTATTAATTGTTTTAGATGCTATTTTTAATACTGTTCCTTTCCAACCGGCATGGACGACTGCTGTAACCTTTAATTCCGGGTCATAGATCAATATCGGAGCACAGTCAGCAATCCTTATTAAAAGTGTTGTCTCAGATTGATTTGTAATGATTGAATCAAATCCGTGATAGCAACTGCCGAGTGCCGTAGCATTTTCTTTTCCAGGTTTCTTCTTTAATGAAAGTATTTTGTCCTGATGGACCTGAGTTGAGGAGACAAGACCTGAAAGATTAAAATTTAAGGCCCTGCTGATTTTGAGATGGTTTGAAATTATATTTTCAGGCAGATCTTCTGTATTTATTCCAAGGTTTAATGAGTGGTAAGGTGCAGAACTTTGCCCGCCTTGTCTTGTTGATACTGCATGATAAAGTTCTTTGTGGGTTTTAAGGTGACCAAAAAAATAAAAAGATAATCCGTTAATAATATTTTTGCGCATTTATTATCCTTTAAAGTGACTTATGTTAAACGTGTTGTTTTCAAAAAGCAAATAACATCCTTTATCATCTTCCCATGCGGGGAGTGAGAAAAATTCTTTACCATCAATAATATTTTCTTCCAGTTTGTGGATATGTCCGCAGATGATAGCATCAATTCCTGATTTAAAATGATGTTTTAAAAGCTCTAATGTTATTTCGAAATTTTCTGCGGCCTGTCCTGCGATTACTTTTTTGCTCTTGCGAATGAACTTATTTGCGATATAGTTTTCAATGATTCCGGGAAGGAATCTATCAAGGAATCTAAAAAGAGGCCAAACTTTCTCTTTGTATCTTAAAAATTTAAGGTCTGATCTGCACAGCGTATGGCCGTGGGCCAGAAAGATTTTTTTACTGCCAAGCAGGATTTTTGTTTCTTCTCCCAGATACGCTATGCCGAAATTTTTTAGAGTTTTTTTATTTACTAAAAAATCTCTGTTTCCAATTAAAAATCCAACTTTTGATCCTTGTGAGGTGAGCTCTGCAAGTTTAGATAGAACATTATTGTAGCGCATCAGAACATTTTTATTATTTGCCCAAAAATCAAAAAAATCACCAAGGATGTAAAGGTCAGCCTGCTGCTTTATAACCATCTCCAAAAAAGATATAAATAGTTTTCTTTTGGGATCGGGATCTATGGTGAGATGAACATCTGAAATGAAATAAGTTTTATTTACTGTCATATGCTCTGTTTAGAATAGATGTTAATTATCAAATGAGTTGCGATAGAACGTTTACAATTATAATTAATTGCAATAAAAAAGCAATTGTTGTTTAATTAAGAATACGCGTCTTTTTAAGGTTTTAAAGTTTTTAATTTTTCATTATGAGAATTGACATGGTAACTATTTCTGTATTTTATAAAAAAATGCCGTCTTTTTTTCTATTGTTTTTGTTAATGAATCTGTTTTTTTGTATTTCTATATGTTCAGGATCACCGGAAATTACGGCTCGATCTATACGGATGCTTCATACATTTGTTGAAATAAAAGTCTGTGCGAATAATTCTGAAAAATTGTTTAATGATATATTTGCGGAAATGGAAAGAGTGAACTCTCTTTTAAATAATTATAATACGGCCAGTGAAATATCAAAAATAAATATAAATGCCGGCGGTCAATATGTACCTGTAAGCGTCGAGACTATGGAAGCTCTTAATTTTGCGGTTGGCTTTGCAGAAATGTCAGGAGGCGCCTTTGATTTTACGGTGGGGCCTCTTTTAAAGCTTTGGGGGTTTGCCAAAGATGAGGCAGGTCTTGATAGAGAGTATCCTTCCAGGGAGGATATCGAAAAATATAAAGCACTGGTAGACTATAGATCGCTAAAGCTGGAGCTTTCAAATGAAGGCCCAAAAACCTTAAGGCGCGCGAAACTGTTAAAAAAACATATGACTATTGATGTGGGTGCGTTTTCTAAAGGGTATGTCTCTGACTGTGCTATGAAATTGCTTAAAAAAAAGGGGTTTAAAAATGTGCTTGTGACTGCCGGGGGGACTATTGTTGCCAGCGGAAACAAACCTGATGCTTCTTTGTGGAAGATAGGTATCCGGCACCCCAGAAAAAAAGACCGTTTTCTGTCATATGTTGAATTAAAGGATTGTGCAGTATCAACTTCCGGGGATTATGAAAAGTTTTATATGAACAAAAATAAGAGAGTTTCCCACATTATTGATCCCAGAACGGGTATGCCGGTGGACCGTCATCAGTCTGTAACGGTTATTGCTAAAACGGGTATTGAAAGCGATGCTTTATCCACTGCTCTTTTTGTGATGAATACGAAGGAAGGAATAGGGCTTGTTAATGGTCTTTCTGATGTTGAAGCTTTAATTATTGATCAGGCAGGACAGGTTTTTATGTCTAGTGGATGGCCGCAGAAAAACGTCATCTATTAAACTAAGATTGTATATAATCTTGTAGTATCAGGCGTGGACGGTACGCTGAGACTTTAAGGCTTTTTAATTAAACAGGGTCTGTGAATACTGGAGTAACGTTAAAACGAAAATCTCAGAACCTTTAATTTTAACGGCTGATCTTTTGCTTTTTACAGATTTATAAATATTTAATCTTTAACAGTTTTTACTTCAAGGATTTTTATTTCCTTAAGAATATTAAAACTCTTTTTAAATTCATCTTCCCTGTTGTTTTTCATCACTTTACCATATGCATACAGTAAATTGTCTGCAATGCCTGAATCCTTATCTTTTTTAAGCGACCTTGGGAACTGGTTCGAGGCTGACCTTTTATCTCCGGATTTAGTTTTAATGCTTAGTTCGTATCCTGTTGTTCCGGCTAGAATTGTTATGGATTTAAGATCCGGTAAAGGAAATTTTTCAGTGGATATTTTGACTCTTTTAGGGTTATTGTCTAGCGGTGTCATAATCACAGCTATTAGTTCTTTGGTGTAAAGGGTGTGAGGTTTTAAATAAGGGGTTTCATTTCTTTCTTCCCACCAGTATAAAAGTCTGAAATTGTTAACAACTGTTGTGTTTCCAGCCGCATCTGTAACTTCGGCTTTAATAAAAGGAGGTTTATCCCTATCTGAGCAGTTAAGTAAAAGCAGGGCGAGAGAAAGTATAGCTGTAAATATTAATATACAATTTTTCTTTTTCATTATATTTTAATGGCTAATTTTAATGTTATAATGATGTTATAAATCAATAGAATATTTAATAGATTAAAGTACTATATTTTTTGTAAACATTATAGTTTATTTTTTATGAAAAAAAATAGTTTTTTTCATGATTTGAAATTATTTCCCAAGGTTGATCTTCATCGCCATCTTGAAGGCAGTGTCTGGCCTGAGACCTTTATTGAAGTATCAAAGAAATATGGCGGAAATCTGCCTTCATATGATCTTGATAAACTTAGGCCGATGCTGCAGACAAATACAGGTATTCATGATTTTAAAAACTTTTTAAGCCGGTTTAGGATTTTTAGAGAGTTTTATGAGTCAAGTGATGCAATACAGGCAATTACATATAAAGCAGTTAAGGATGCGTCTTTAGATAATGTGAAATATCTTGAGCTTCGTTTCAGCCCCACCCACTTTGCAGTTCATAAAAAATTTAATGAAGAAGATGTTATTTTATGGATCAAAGAGGCTATTGAAAAAGCTTCAAAAGAATTTAATATAATTGTAACTCCAATTTTGACGATAAGCAGAGATTTTGGTGTTGATTTAGCTGAAAAAACTGTAATGCTTGCACTTAACATGCAGGACAAATTTTTCTGTGGACTTGATATTGCCGGTGATGAAATATCAAATTCTGCCGGTCCTTTTTCAGGTCTTTTTGAAATCGTTAAGAAATCAGGCCTTGGACTTACCATTCATGCCGGTGAAGCCGGTTCATCTGTTAACGTAAAAGAGGCTGTTGAAGAATATCACGCAGATAGGATCGGACATGGAATCAGGTCTATTGAAAACATCAAAGTGATGGATCTTCTACGTGAAAAAAATGTGATGCTTGAGGTTTGTATTACAAGTAACCTGCATACCGGTGTGGTTCCATCTTTAAAGGCGCATCCTGTTAAGCAGATTAAGGATTCAGGTGTTCTTTTTTGTCTGAGTACAGATGATCCCGCAGTTTCTGCCCTGTGTCTTACGGATGAATATTGCTTAGCGGTCAGTGAATTTGGATTTACAGAAGATGATCTGAAAAAAATGAACCTTTCAGCTCTTGATCATTCCTTCTATCCGGATAAAAATGATCTAAAAAAAATGCTGTCAGCCTGGTGGGAATAGTATGGCTGAACATCCTGACCTGTAAAATGTCAATGATTTAATAATGAAAAATTATGGTTTTTATATCAGGTTTGCGGATATAATTCGATATCATAATGTGTTCAAGAATCAATACCCGTGTTTTTGCAGGTATTGAAGACAGAATATATTCTGTTTGAGGGGAATCCCAGAAGCAAAGTCTCCAATGGCAATGGTTGAGTGTGTTCTCTGGATATCAATCATTTTCCTACCGGCGAAATAATCAACGATAACGCCTTTATAACCGGTTGTCACAAAACCGAGCTGATCAAGCACTTTCCATAATTTTCCGTGCCTGTCATATCTGTCAGAATAGAGTATCTGCCATGTTTCCGGATCCAGGTACCAGATCATCTTGCTAAATAAGAACAGTCTTTGACGGGTAACTGATATGATTATCCCTGTTATAACTATATCCCGGTTTAAATTTTAGTTTCCGCTGCTTTATATTTTTAGTTAATAAATTAATTTTATCCGGGTTAACTTTTGAATTGTCTGGTATGATTATATCGTTCGAACCGCAAATGATAATGCAGACTTTGTGATCCCGGGTTGTGTTTTTTTATATTTAAGAAACAGGAGAGGATATGCTTTTAAAAAAAGAAAGAGAACAGGTGTCAGCATACGGTAGAAAAATGATTGATAACGGACTGGTTAAGGGAACCGGTGGTAATTTAAGTATTTACAATCGCGGGGAAAATTTAGTTGCGATCAGTCCGGGTGGTATGGATTATTACGATATTAAACCTGAAGATGTTGTGGTTGTAAATTTGTCGAGAGAGATCGTTGATTCTGTTAATAAACCTTCAAGTGAAATTGATATGCATTTGATGATCTATGAAAAAAGAAGTGAAATAAGTTCAATTGTTCATACCCATTCCATCTGTACATCATCCATATCATGTCTTAGAATTGGAATTCCTCCTGTTCATTATCTTATTGGTTTTGCAGGAAAAGATGTCAGGTGCGCTGAGTATGCCACATACGGGACAAAAGAGCTTGCTGTTAATGCCTGCAGAGCAATGGAAGGCAGAAAAGCCGCACTTCTGGCAAATCATGGGCTTATTGCCGGAGCCGAATCATTAAAACAGGCATTTGACATTGCTGAGATTGTTGAGTATTGTGCCGAGATATATATTAAAATCGGGTCTTTGGGTGATCCTGTTCTGATAGATGAAAAAGAGATGGAAACTATAATTGAGAAATTTAAAACTTATTAAATAAAAGATTCGTGTATTCTAGGGAGATGGTTAATGAAATGGGGATTTAGTTGTGAACAGGTAGCAAAAGGTGAAATGGTTTATACACTACAGGAATTCAGGGCGGATTATCGACATGAAATTGAAGAAAATTTTGATGCTGATCAGCTTGAAGCGATGTTTTCACTTGCGTATGATATATGTTATTGCTGTGCAGTCAGGCAGGACTTAAATACGCTCCTAAAACACTGTCTTGATAAAGGAATTCAGGTTGATCTTAATTATCTTGAGCTTATTCGCGATTCCAACCTTGAAAATATTGAAATGTTAAAAGCAATATTTGCAAAAAAAGTTTCAGGATTTATGGCTGAAGGGCTTAATGCTGAAGCAGCACTTAAAAAACTGGAGGAGTACCATAGCAGCGTGATAACGGAGTAGAACTGGCCCCGTTATTTTTTACCTTGAGTTGTTAATCGGGAGCGTGTCGCGCAGATCCCGCACCCGGGTGCGGGGAGTATCATTTATTGTACAGTTCAAATCCATGGAGGATGATTGAGCTTGCGTCTGACATACTGAACCTGTCTGTATTGATTACAAGGTCAAAATTGTAGGGACTTTCTTTAATACCGAGTTTTTTTGCAAATTCTTTAATAAAGGTGTCTCGTTCTTTGTCATTTTGAGTCAGCTTTGATATTGCTTCTTTTTCATGCATCTTCTCATATTTGATCATATTTTCAACTCTTGTTTTAAAAGAAGCTTTTATATGTACGGTGAAAGCATCCGGGAGTAGAAGATGTGCACCCCGGCCCAGGATGATTGCATCGTTCTGGGCGATAACATAGATTGCTTTGGGCAGAAGGTGAAAATAGGAATCTTTTGCCGCCTTACCCAGAAAATCAGAAACAAAAGCATCGATAATGTTTTGCGCTTTTTCGTCTAAAGCGTCAAACATCTGTGCCTGATAGTCCCAACCGGACTGATCCGCAATAACTTCAAGGATCTGTCTTCCCCAGAGCGTAATGTTCATTTTTTTAGCCAGATCATCTGCCATGATTCTGCCGCCGGTTCCCTGTTGTCTTGAAATCATAATAATTTTTTTAGGATCTTCACTGTCGTCTTTTTTGGTTTTCTTCTTAAAATCACGTTTGTATTTTAATATTGCATCTTCGATGTGTTTTTTGGGTATCTGTACTTTCATTTATAAGACGCTCCTTTAAAATTAATTTTCAGGGAAAGCTTAAAAGGTTGTTTACTGATATATTAAAATTATAACATATATATCAGTTATTTCATTATTTTCAATTATAATATTTGATAAATATATTAAAATTATAGATATGGGGGGTAAGCAGGGGTTTGATCGATTGTAATTATTTGAAGTGTTGCGCTTAAAACCACCAGAAGGATTTTACCCGTTTTATTTCCAGGATACTGTCAATGGGGATCTCGCTGTATTTTTCAGGAAGATTAATAGCGGATGCGGTCTGTATGTACATTCTGTTTTCATAGCATGGCCATAGCCTTTTTTTTCTTACCCCCGATGGCCACCCAAAATCCCCCACCTGTGGCCACTTGAAAATCCCCCACCCACAGCATTTGCCTGAGATATAAAAAAAGTCTCAAAAAAGCTTCACAAATTGGCGGCAGAACGTTACAACCT
>Ga0222695_1000279_pt1 | contig 32143 bp, 27 predicted proteins | sample AntAcemetage1398_FD_179834 | JGI IMG/M metagenome (GOLD analysis project Ga0222695, IMG submission 179834) | Saline water microbial communities from Ace Lake, Antarctica - #1398 | ecosystem: Environmental > Aquatic > Non-marine Saline and Alkaline > Saline | place: Antarctica: Ace Lake...
GTTGTATTCTGAAATATTTCCATCAGTAACTTCCACTTTAACCTGAGACAGAAGCGGTCCTGCTGTCAACATTATAAAAGTGAAAATTATCAGCCTGGAGTAAATGGACATTCAAATCCCTCCTTTATTCTAAAAAACACATCGTTATCAGAAATCATCCCAACCATCATCACTTTCATCCCAGTCATTTTCATCGACGTACCCTGATTCGTCATCATAGTCATCGTTGTTGTTATAATCGTCATATTCATCGAAATTATCATGTTTAGATCTTTTGGGCTCTTTTATACATGTCCACAACTTGTTGCATGCCTTGTCATGACCATTAAGACAAGCTTTTTCAAAGTATTTGTCTGCATTTTTACAGTTCTTTGAAGTTCCTTTTCCATTCTTGTGCATTACGCCCAGTGCATAACATGCACGCATGTAATCTCCTTCACAGGCTTTAGCGAAAAACCTGCCAGCTTTCTTATAATCTCTACTGACTTTTTTCCCGAGATAAAACCTTAGCCCGTACTTATAACAAGCCTGATAATCTCCTTTTCGGCATTTTCCTTTCATACTACTTGCAGAAGGACTTTTTCTTGTTGAAGAAGATCTGACAGAACTTCTTCTTACAGGTTCATCTTCCTTTTCAGGTATAGATCCGCACCCTACCAAAAACACAAAAATTAATACCGTAAAAACTCCAAAATTTCTCATAGTCCTACCTCCATTAAATCCATTTATGTAAAATTATATCTGATGATGTTATTTTCATATTCAGTTTCTGTAACACTCTTAGTGCCTGATAATTACTCACCATTGTTCTGACCATTACTGTGTCAATCGAGCTATCATAGATCTTCTTTAAAGCCGATCTGTTAAGAATATCGCCCAGCCCTTTACATCTATAACTTGTGTCCACTGCAATGAAATCAAGGCTTGCCAGATTTTTTGAGCTGAATTTTGAAAGCGCCGGTTTCGTCTTGTAGGTAACAACACCCCTTAAAACTCCGTCTTCATCTCTTGCAACCAGAGTATCCGCGCTATCCATATGAACTGTTTTGCTAACCAGATTTCCATAGAGAGCCTTAACCTGCTTTATTGGAATTCTCGGATCATAGTAATAGTGGTTATGTTTATGGTTCGCTTTGACCAGTTCATGTATCTCATCAACATCCTGCTTTTTTGCGGGGTCGACAGATAGCGACCCGCAGTTAACGCTTTCACAGAGGTGCGGGTGCTTATTTATAAGGCAATTTGTGGTAATTCCTACTGTGCTGAAATCGTTATTCTGCAAGAGTTTTAAAAGCAGATTATCATTGGGAGCAATTTTAACATCAATGAAGTTTGCATCAACAGACTTAAGCTCCTCAAGACTTCGCTTTATAAGATCTATTCTGCCTTCTTCGTGAGTTTCTTCCGAAAAAAGCAGATGCTTTATTGACCAGGAATTAAGTTTGAGATGCTTTTTCACAAAGTTGTTAGGCACAGCTTTCATAAAGCCGGCAACTTTTTCATTCTCAAACATCACCAGTATAAAAGAATCGTGATTGACATTCAGTGTTGACCACAGGTATTCAGCCATCTCGACTTTAGATATTTCCAGGTTTTTAAGTTGGAAATCCTTGTATGGATATGTTGAAAAGATTTTCTGTATCTGTTCCTTTATTGATTTCGGAGGAACTACATACTTTTTAATACTCTTCATTTCTGGACTCCTAAAAACTGTTAGATATCTTTTTGTAATATTTTCTGTCTATAATTAGCGGATGCTTTTTCTTAAGGGCCCCGTCAAGGGCTTTGACAACATCCAGCGGAATTGCAACATAATCGATATTTTTTTCTTTCTGCACTTTAAAATAGTAGTTTCTCTGTTTTTCCGTAAACCCTTCGCCCTTGTTAAATTTTGGATCTAAAAGAGAATTGTAGTCTTTTTCATCCATCTTTAGCCTCAAACCTTCTAGTGCCATTGCCGTACATTGGACTGTCACGCCGTCAAAATCCCTTTTCAGTTTGAATCTTTTATGGTTTGGATGCTCCTCAACTAGCTTTGCATTTTTAAGCAGCGACTCATAATATAGATAAATGTTTTTATGAACTTCAGGAGTTACTTTTATTCTGTATTCAATAAAATCTCTAAACCTCTGCTGTTTTTTCAGAAAGAATTTTACAGCAACCTTTCCTCTCCAGACTCGCATTATCCCTTCACCGCTGAAATTGAGATATCCCCAGCTTTTTCCATATCTACCAAAATCATAGATAACTTCACCACTACTATCACCGGTCGATACTCTAATAAAACTATGTCCAATATTGTGAGAACCGTAAGGAAGACCAACATAAAACCTTATCTCCGGGGGAAATTCTGTTTTAACCACTTTTTCCTGTGCATTAAGTGCATAGAAAAATAAAAATATAATTAGAACAGAGAGCTTAATTTTCATTTTACTTCCTTCGTCACAAAGTTTGACATCATTAATCTGGCAACGCCCATATAGTTGGGTTTAAATCGGATCGTATCTCCTACAGACAGTTCGCCTTTTTTCTTTCCTATGTTGTAAACGGTCATATCAGAAGATGTTCCAACAAATTTCACACTTTTTTCAACTGGAGTAAGGTCATCTGCATTAACATCTATGCTTCCGAAATCAAGAATAGCCCTGTAATGCTGACCTGCTTCCTCATTTTCATCAAATACGTGACCTACACCTGCATCACTAATTACACCGTCTGGAACAGAATCTTTCTTTTCGAGCTCAATAACACTTGCATTAAAAGTAAAGGTATCAGTTGAGAGGTTCATGAACTTTTTATTGTCAAAAGGAGACGTTCCAATAAAAACAGCTTCCCCAATCCTATAGTGATTAACTCCTACCGGCAGACTCTTATTTTTTAACATTGGCAGTGTTATGGAGCTGCCTCCGGAAATTAAGTCCAGTTTCTTTTTGAACTTTGCCTGAATAAGTTCCTTGTAGATGCAAAGCTGCATCAGTTTGTCATAAGTTGGCTCTATCCCATACATACACCCGAGATTAGTCCCGAGACCGATTACTTCAATATTGCTGAGCTTAAATATCTTTGAATAAAAATCGACTGTATTTTCACGCAGTATTCCCTCTCTGAGCTCTCCAAGTTCGATCATAATTACGACTTTATGGATCTTGTTGATTTTTTTAGCTTCCCTGTTTAGCGCCTCAATGGTTTTTTTTGACGAATTAAGGGAAATATCTGCATTTTTAACAACTCTGGCAGCAAGTTTTAACAAAGGAGGTTTTATATACATAGTTGTAACTTCAGGATTAACTGTTTTAAGAGCTTCCAGATTGGAAAGTCTTGAATCTGCAACAGAATGAAGACATTTTAGTTTTCCGCCTTTATTGATTGCGTTTATCGCTTCCTTATTTCCACCTAGAACCTTAAGAACAAGGCTCCATGTTGAGCCGTTCTGCTCCATAAGGGCATCTATTTTAGACATGTTATCCAGTATTTTCTGAGAATTTATTCTTAATGTTGACATTGTTACTTCTCACTCTTTTTAAATCTCATTTCTGCATACTTAGAATTGAAACCTAGTCGTTCATAAAGTTTCTTTGCCGGATTTTCATGCTCTACATGAAGAGCCACATCAGTTCCGGCTATCTCAAGAGACTTTTCGATTATCTTTTTTCCATAGCCTTTACCTCTTTCCCCAGCTTTTGTGGCAACATAGACAAGAATGTTTTCAGGGATGTAACCTTGATGACCGGTGCTATTCATCACAAGCTCTGAAACTAGCTCGTTTCCATCAAAACCGGCAACAATGAAGCCGCCTTTACCCTCTGCATCTGAAAAGGCATAATCTATGGCCTTTTCAATATCCTCTCTTGGATCACCAAACTCTGACAGATTTTTAAAAAGAAAATCTACATATTTAGTTCTTGTTAATTCTTCTGTAAAGTCTTTGTTTTTTCTAATTATTTTAAATTCCATTTTTTTTCTCCATAAACTATTAATGTGATGCTGAACCGTTTTTACTAAATGCTTCCGATCCAACAATTTTCATATCAGCAAAATTCTCTAAGATCTCAAGATTGTCTACCGTAATCTTTTGGACTTCTGAAATATCAATTTTAAAGACCAGACACATCGACGCTGTCTTTTCCAGCAGCGAAAGAAGTTCTGATTTATCATTCTTTGTAATTGCCCCTGAAAGGTAAAGCGTTCCTGTTTCTTCCGTTTCTTCGAATTTAAACCTCATAAGTCCTCCACAAATACATTCCTTATTTCAAAACAGATGTTGCACAAAACGTGCCAAACTATAACAGGCTGTATTTATTAGATTTTATCGATGCAACTGTTTAGGAATATTGGAGCATCTCCAATATTATTGGAGTTTATGAAAGTTATATACCGTGTTCTTCTTGTCTCATATAGAAATCTGAATCTTTCTATGTTTTTCAAGCATCTCAGATAGGTCTGCAAGCATGAAAGGCTTACGGATGCTTGCATTGAAACCATATTCCTCTGGATGTGCTATGATTGGGTCATCTGAATAACCGCTTGAAACAAAAACGGGAGTGTTTGAGCATATTTTTCTTATCTCTTTAATTGTTTCTTTTCCACCCATGCCGCCAGGGATGGTAAGGTCAAAAATCATGCCGGCAATCTTTCTGTTTGCTTTAATCTCTACCGTGAAAAAATCGATTGTATCTTGTCCATTCTCTTTAAGTACAACTGTATATCCCAAAGACCCGAGCATTTTTTTCATAAGTTCGCGAATGATTTTTTCATCATCCATGACTAAAAAAGTGCCACTTCCTGTATGTCGTTTTGCAGGTTTCTCATTTGTGGTTGAAATGGTGTCAATTGTTGCCGGCAGATAGATGCTAAATGTGCTGCCCTTGCCTGACTCGGATTCAACATCGATAATCCCATCATGACGATTGATAATTGAGTAGCATGTTGCAAGACCAAGTCCGTGTCCTTTAGGTTTAGTAGTATAGTAGGGGTCAAAAATACTTGGTAAAGACTCCTTTGATATTCCAATGCCCTGATCTGTAATTGAAAGTTTCACATAGTTTCCCGGGGCAAGCATAAGGTGCTCACTTTCTAACAACACTGTGTTTTGAGCAAAGACTTCAATTGTGCCGCCATTGGGCATGGACTGCTGAGCATTAATTGTTAAATTATCAAAAACTTGACCAATTTGGTTTCTGTCAAAATTACATGGCCACAGGTTTTTATCTATCTCAAAGGATGTCGATACTGATGATCCACTTAGCACAAATTGAATATTTTTTTGAAGAAAGGGAAAAAGATCTTCAACTCTTTTTATTGGCGTGCCACCACGAGCAAATGTCAGTAACTGCTGTGTGAGTGCACGAGCCCTGTCCATGCTACTTAATGATTCTGAAAGATAGTTTGAGACCTCCTCTTCCATTGTTTCTGCAATTGCCATTTCTGTATATCCATAAATACCACCCAGAAGATTGTTGAAGTCGTGGGCAATGCCACCTGCAAGAACTCCGAGAGATTCTAATTTCTCAGTTTTTTGCATAGAATCTTCAAGTTTTTGTTTTTCGGTCGTATCACGAAAAACAAGGACAACGCCAATAGTTTTATTATTTTTGTCATGAATGGGAGCTCCACTATCGGCGATTACAATTTCTCGACCATCTTTTGCTATCAGGCAGCTATTGTTTGCTAATTCTACAATACCGTCAGTTTCAAGAACCTTGTTAGCCGGGCTCTCCCATTGTTTCCGCGTATTTTCGTTGATGATATTAAAAACCTCAAGAAGTGGATGCCCAAAGGCTTCATTTGAATTCCAACCCGTTAATGCTTCTGCGGCTTTGTTAAGCATCACAATATTGCCTTTTGTATCTGTGGTTATTACCCCATCACCAATACTACGAAGGGTGATAGCAAGTTGTTCTTTTTCAGCTGCAAGTGCAAGTTCTGACTGTTTGCGCTCGGTGATGTCTTCAATAGCTAGCAGGATCATCTCTGTTTTAGATTCCTCCTGGTAGATCTTTCTTGCATTAAGAAGCATAGTTTTTTCACCGATTGCAGCGAAGTTATACGTTACTTCATAATCTTCAAGCGAGTTTTTTAAGGGAAGTATTTCTTCTAAAAGCTCTCTTAATCCTGGAATATCCCACTGATTATTACCCAGATTATACACTAATACGCCCTCAGTCTGTTTTTGTTCTACTTTGAATATTTTATAAAAAGAGCGATTTGCTGTGATTACTCGCAGATCTTTATCCAGTATCAACATGGGTTCCCGAACTGTAGCTATAATGCTATCGGCATAATGCTGAGCTTCCTCTGCTTTGAGTTGTGTCATTTTGCGCTCGGTGATGTCATGAATAGCAGAATAAAGCAACTCCTTTCTTTTTGTTGATATAAGCCCTGAATACTCTTCAATGTATTTGATCTGGCCATCTGCCATTTTATGTTTGAACTCAAAATAATAACGTTTATTGACCTGGACTTTTTTCATGTTACTCAATACTTCTTCTCTGGGAAGTGTATTTATGTCCATGATTTTCATCTTCTTAATTTGTTCAGGACTGTATCCGTAGAACTCACAGGCTGCTGAATTAGCATCTACAATATTCCCATTCTTGGGGTCAATCAGCAAATGGATGGAAAGGTTGTTCTCAAATATAGATCGGGATCTCTCCTCACTCTCACGCAAATTATCTTCAAACCTTTTTTGTTTCTCCATTTTCCCCATTTGTTCGTTCATTTTTTTATAAAAGTCTCCTTAATTATTTCTGATCTTCAGGTCTTTTTTTTTTAATAAACTTCTTGGCGGCACTGAGCTTTGTCAAAATGACACCGTAAAGTTTAAACATGGAGCCGTCAGCTTTTTTGAAGTCTTCTTCTGTCAACGTTTTCCATTTCTCTTTAACGGCTTTCTTTAAATTATCCCTTTTTCTTTCTGGACTTTTGTTCATAAGATTATCGTTGATCTCCTTCGTCTCAATTTTTCTAAGGTTCTATTTTATCGCTAAGCCATTGACTGATTTCAGCAAGGGAGCCTTTTAAGTTGGAATTGGTGGTGTTGAAACTTGTTTTTGCCGCTTCCCATTTGGATTCATCAGCATTTTCAACTTTTTCAATGTTTGTTTTTGTCTGTTTGAGCTCAACACGAAAAGCATTAAGTCTTTTTTTTGCTTCTACTTTTACTTCATTTTTTGATGTGTCGACTTTTTCGACTAACTGATTCAGCTCTTGCTCAATATCTGCCAACTCATTTTTCTTACGATCTAAAAAAATTTCTTTCTGAGCATAAGTGTAATTAGAGTGTGCTGTTTTGAAGGCTTTCTTATCCTTCCGATTTTCTTTTTTAATAAGCTTGGTCTTAAGTTTTTCCAGCGATTTCTGAGCGTTTGATTTACCACTGAACATGTCGCATCCGGAAGTGATGCCACTTATTAGTAGAATTGTTGTACCTAACATGATAATAATTTTTTTCATTTAATTCTCCATAAATTTATTAAATCCGGGGAGTTCTTCAATTTTTGGCATAAAAACTATTTCAACTCTTCTGTTCTTAGCTTTGTTTTCCGCGGTATCATTTTCAGAAATCGGATCGAACTCAGCCTGACCAGCCGCAGAAAGCATTTCCGGTTTTACGCCGTTTTCGATCATAAGTCTTGTAACTTCTATTGCCCTCTGAGATGAAAGCTCCCAGTTGGAAGAAAATCTTTTTGTCTTTATAGGTGTTGAATCACTGTGCCCGACAATAAGAAATGATCTGCCTTCAAGAGTTTTCAATGTCTCACAAAGTTCAGCAATGGCATCTTTCCCTTCATTTGTAAAATTGGTTCTGCCTGACGGAAAAAGAATGTCGCTACTAAGTGAAACTATCATTCTTCCTTTTCTGATATTCACAGACAATTTTCCTGAATCGATCATCGATTTGAGCTTTTCCATTATTTTTTTGAATTCAGCACTTCTTTTTTCTGCAGCTTCTTTAAGTTTTCGAACTTCTTCAAGCTCTGCCCTAAGATCATTCTGATCCTTTAAAAGCTTATCCCTTTCAGTAAGCATCTTTTCTCTTTGAGTTTTCATTTCGGACTGCTTTGCTTCAACTTCTTCAAGCGATGCGCCCTTTTCCTTGAGCTGCCCAACAAGATTCTCGATCATTACTCCGGCATCGATATTTCTCTGCTGAATGTCGCTAAGTTTGTTGTTAATCGCCATTTTTTCATTAAGAACTTCCAAAAGTCCTTTTTTTAACTTTGCTGCTCTTTCTCTTAGCTCAGCATTCGATTTTCCAAGCTTCTTATTGCTTTTTTCCTGACTTTCATAGTTTTTCTGAGCTGTGGAAAGATCGCTCAAAGCTTTCTGATGAACTTCCTTATTGATTCCGCAAGATGAAAAAATAAATACTACGATAAGTGATGATAAAATCAAAAACGATTTTCTCATTGTGATCCTCCTGTTTCTTCCATTTCTTCGAATTTAAACCTCATAAGTCCTCCACAAATACATTCCATATTTCAAGACATAGGTTGCACAAAACGTGCCAAACCGTAACGAGCTGTATTTATTAGTTTTTATCGAAACAGCTTTTTAGGGATGTTGGAGCATCTCCAATATTATCGGAGTTTATGAAAGTTATAGACCGTGTCTTTCTATTTTTTTGACCAGCGTTTTATAATCAATGCCGAGAATCTCAGCAGTTTTCAGCTTTTTCCTTCCTGTTTTTTCAAGAGCATCCGTTATTAACTGTTTTTCAACCCTTGCAACAACCTCGCTGAGCTTTAACTTCTTTTGAATTACATTTTCAATGTTTTCATCTTTTGCCGTGGAAACTTTTATATCGCTTTTCTTTAAAGTATAGCCACTTGAAAAGAGTACCGCCCGTTGAAGAGTATTTTTCAATTCTCTTATATTGCCTGGCCATTCATATGATCTCAGAGCTTCAAGAGCATCCTGAGAAACCTCTTTGATCTCCCTGCCGAGGTCTATGACAATATCTTTAAGAAAAGCAGAAACCAGCTTTTCAATATCCTCTTTCCTCTCTCTCAGTGGCGGAATTGTAAAAGAAAACTCATTAAGACGATAGTAAAGATCTTTTCTAAGCTTATTCTGATCAAGAAGCTCCTCTACAGGAACATTAGTTGCGCATATGATTCTCACATCAACTTTTTCTGCTTTTACACTGCCTACGGGAATGATCATTTTTTCATCTATCGCTTTTAGAAGTTTTGCCTGAATATCCATTGGAATGTTCTCAAGTTCATCAATAAAAAGCGTTCCACCTGCCGCTTTTTTAAAAAATCCGTCTTTATCTCCTTGTGCACCGGTAAAAGCTCCTTTCACATGCCCAAACAGGTCACTTTCAATTAAGTTCTCAGAAATAACGGCAACATCAACCGAAATAAAGGGCCTATCAGATCTCGGACTGATATCATGTATTCTGCTAGCCATAAAAGACTTCCCGACACCGGTCTCTCCCTGAAGCAGCACTGATAGATCTGTTTTGGCAACTGCACTTATCATTCCTGCGATCTTTTTCATCTTCGGACTCCTGCCGAATATATAACCGTAGGATGCTTCAAGGTCAGATCTCAGTTCTTTAATTTCCTCTTTCTGTATTTTAGGAAGAACGACATCGTAGATAGTTTCTATAAGGTCTTTTATTTTAAGCGGTTTCTGAACATATCGACTTACACCTATCTTTATTGCTTCAAGCAGATAGGGAACCTCACTGAACGCTGTTGTAAAAATTATCGGTACATCTTTTTCTATTTTTTTGATCCGCCTTGACATTTCGATGCCATCCATAATCGGCATTTTGATATCACTTATGACTACATCCGGACGGTGTTCTTTAAACAGTTCAAGCCCTTCCCGGCCATTAGAAGCACTCAGGACTTTTTTAAAACGACGTTTAAGACTTATCATCATCTCACTTTTCAGATTTTCATCATCCTCCACGTAAAGCGGAACAATTGACATCATTTTTAAAATATCTTTCCGGATCATTTTTTAATCTTCCTTAATTTGATAGTAAAAACAGCTCCTTTTTCCACATTTTCGGCATAGATATGTCCTCCCATATTGTTTATTATCCTTTTTGACATGTATAGACCTATTCCAATGCCTTTGCCCTGCTCCTTTGTTGTAAAGTAGGGTTCAAAAACTCTATCTAAAACCTTTTGGGGGATACCGCCGCCGTTATCTTTTAAACTGACGTAATAGTATGAGCCTCTACTATAGATCTTTATTATTACCCGCCCTTTTTCAAGCTCATTCTTTTCCTGTTTTTCAACGATCACATCCTTTGCGTTATTAATAATATTTATCAACACCTGCTTGAATTCATTGGGATATCCATTAACCTTAGCGTCTTCTTTCAGATTCGATCTGATTTCAATATCAATGAGACAGGCATCAAGCTGCGCCTGAAGAATTGAAAGTGTTTCGTTAATATTTTCAACAATACTGAAATCTTCCTTCGCCTGTATCGGTTTGAAGAAGTTTCTAAAATCATCTATCGTTTTTGACATATAGTCGATCTGTTCCACACCTTTTCTCACAAATTCTTCAAGAGATTCCTCTGTTATGTCGTCGAACTCATAGGCTTCTTTAATATTCTGAAGAATCAGACTGACTGTACTTATCGGCTGTCTCCACTGATGGGAAATAGCACCGACCATCTCTCCCATTGATGCAAGTTTAGACTGCTGAATAAGGATCTCTTCCTGCTTTTTATGTTTTTCAAGTTCCCTTTTAATCCTTTTTTCCAGTGTTCTGTTCAGATCAAGAAGCTCATCTGATTTCTTTTTTAGCTCATCATCAGTCTTTTTTCTTTCAGTTATATCAATAAGACTTCCAATGACAGCCAGCCGTCCCTTATATTTTATGACAGACTTATAGATATCAAGATAAACGATCTTTCCATTTTTCTGTTTTCCTCTGGATTGAGAGTACATAGATGAAATTGCACCAGACAGAAGCTTAACGTTCATATCATCAGTTTCATGCCAATCTTCTTTTATGATAAAATCTTTGAGAGTTTTTTTAAGAAGGTTATTAAAATCTCTACTGTAATCATATCCGAAAATTCTAGCAAAAGAAGGATTGAGATACTTGAATTCTCTATTCTGATCTATGAAAACACCAATAAGTGATTTTTCGGAAAGAACTCTGAACTTTTCTTCACTTTCCTGCAAAGCACTTGTTCTTTCTTCAACCAGTTTTTCCAGTTCATTCTTTGCCTCTTTAAGGGCGTGTTCCACTTCCTTTCTTTTTGAGATGTTTACAAAACTTGCCATTCTGCCAACTGGACGATCATCCTTATCTCTGACTATTGTAGATGAAACTTCAACAGTAATGATCGAACCGGTTTTTTGTCTAACGGGAAATTCTTCGACATCTCCGGTGTCGCCATCGATTATCTCCTCTACATCAGAGAACCGTTCAACTTTTTTTGAAGCAAAGAGGTCGGCCGCTTTTTTACCCATAACATCCTGTGAACTTTCATATTCAAACATATTAATAAAAGCAGGATTCACGTAATTTATTCTGTCTTCCAGATCTGTAATAACAACTCCATTTGCTGAAGAATAGAGAGCATCATTTACAACGCTCTCTTCATTTGAATACAGCTGTTTGAGCTTATTTATTTCCTTAATAAGCTCCGCTTTTGTATATCCTGAGTATTTCATCTTAAAAAATTAATCTCCATCAAAAAGCCGCCATCTGCCGTTAAATTCAACTTCCCTAAATGTCCAGCATATACCTGAAAAACTTTCTTTCTTTAAAATAAGGCCCACACCCCATAAATGTTAAGACAACGATATTATACAAAAGGTCCAGCAAATGACAACATTGGGGTTTTCACCCCTTTAAGTTGCGTTAAACGCCACAACACAAACCAATATGTTGAAAAGTGTCTAGAACAAATTTATGAAATTGAATCAAATCAAAGCGTTACAGTACAAACGCAACACAATGTATAATGTGTTGAATTGAGAATTCAAGACATCTTCTCACTTTCTTGACATTTCACCTCCCTTGATTTAATATTTAGAGAATTATCTAACTACCGAAATGGAGGGTGTGGTGATAAACAATGTTTTTAAGGCTCTTTCAGATCCGACAAGAAGGAAAATCCTTGAGCTTTTAAAGGAAAAAGATCTGACGGCAGGTGAAATTGCAGATGAATTCTCAATTAGCAAACCTTCGATCTCATTTCACCTGAACATTTTAAAAAATTCTGAACTTGTGCTCACGGAAAGACAGGGTCAGAATATCATTTATTCAATAAATACAACACTTTTCCAAGATGTGATGTCCTGGCTTTATGACTTTAGAAACAAGGAGGAAAACAATGAAAAATAAAACTCTTTTTATCGTTTCAATTCTTTCATTTTTAGGCATTTGCGCTTTTTACCCATTTCTTCCGGACACCATTCCAATTCACTGGAATGCCTCAGGAGAAATTGATGGATGGGGAAGCAGATATTATATATTTCTATTTGCCGCACTTCCTCTTTTAAATGTACTGCTCTTTAAAATACTTCCAAAGATCGATCCTAAAAAAGAAAACTACGAAAAACATCAGAAAGCTTACGAATGGATGAAGTGGATAACTGCCATTGTCTTTATTGGTCTAGGCTGGCTGATGTTGTCATTTTCCATGGGAATTAAGTTTGATATGGGAGTTGTTATCCGCCTTGTGATCGGAGTTATGTTCATCCTTTTAGGCAACTTTATGGGACAGCTCAGACAAAATTACTTTGTCGGAATAAAAACCCCGTGGACACTTGCTGACGAAAACGTATGGAGAAAAACACACAGAAGAGGCGCTGTTGTCTTTGCCTTAATGGGCCTTGCTATGATCGCTTCAATACTATTCCCTGCAAAATATCTGGCAGCAGTCGTACTTACAACGTCCATTGGCGGAGTTGCCTATCTTTTCCTTTATTCTTATCTTGAGTTTCGAAAACTATCTCAAAAGTAGCTAAAGGGCTTGGTTTTTTCTTGATTTTTTCTTAACAAAACTGGACATTTTGGACCTCCAGCGTATTCTTTCAACCGAAAATTATGATCGTTTAACAATTACGATAAGGATTTCAAAAATGAAAAGGACTCCTATTCCAATATTTTTAATTTTATTATGTATGCCTTTTACTCTTTTTGCCTATCTTGATCCGGGCTCCGGAAGCATGCTTTTTTCCGCAATTATCGGAATAATTGCAACACTCTTCTTTGTTATAAAGGGCTTTATGTTTAAGATCTCAAATATCCCGGCCTATATTGCAGGTAAAAAATCCGGAATATCTAAAACCAAGACCGCAAAGATAGTTTTCTACTCGGAAGGACCACAATATTGGAACATATTTTTTCCGATAATTAAGGAACTTGATTCAAGAAATATAAAGTGCACCTATCTTTTCAGCAAAGAAAATGACCCTGGAAAAAATTGCGGACTTGAAAATGTAGATCCTGTTTTTATCGGTGAAGGAAACAAAGCATTTTTCATGCTCAACACTCTTACAGCAGACGTTTGTGTGCTTACAACCCCGGGGTTGGATGTACTTCAGATCAAAAGAAGTCGAGGCGTAAAAAATTATATTCACATTCCTCATTCAACAGGCGGTTGCAGTGGATATGCCACCTACGGACTTGATTACTTTGATGCAGTTCTCACAGGTGGAGATGCCGATATTGCAATGATAAGAGAGCTCGAAAAAGTGAGAAACCTGAAAGAAAAGTATGTTGAGCCTATCGGATGCACTTATATGGATGTATTAAGAAGCAACCTTCATGAACTTAAACCCGAAAATTTTAATCTGGACTCCGACAAAAAAACGGTCATTCTTTCACCCACATGGGGCCTTCACGGATTGCTTAGAAAGTTTGGAGAAAAAATTATTTCCGATCTTTTAAAGACAGACAGGTTTAACATCATTGTTAGACCACATCCACAGGCTTTTATTTCAGATAAAGACCTGATCGAAGAGCTTTCCGCAAAGTTTCCTGACAGCTCAAATCTTTACTGGGACAAAGCGCCTAACGGTCTTCAGACAATGAATATATCTGATATTATGATAAGTGATTTTTCGGGCATAATTTTTGATTACATTCTTCTTTTCACAAAACCGGTACTGGCGTTTAAAGGAAAATATGACAAACGGGGACACGACTCTATGGATCTAGTTGAAGACCCCTGGAATCTCAAAGCTGTTGATGTGACAGGAATTTCCATTCAGGAATCAGACATTGATAATCTCGAGGAACTCATAGACAATAAACTGAAAGACAAAGCCGCTTTTTCACAACACATTGCCTACCTTCACAACGGAATGGATAAATACCCTGACGAAACGGGAGTAAGAGGAGCTGACGCCATTATAAAGATAATTGCTCAAAACAGGGACTGATTTTCCTATGGAACTACTTTATATGATCTTCATATACCCTCTGGAAGTTTTAATGAAACTCATTCTGGAAGGACTGTTATCAATATCAGCTTCCCCTTTTCTGTCACTTGTCGGATTAAGCCTATCTGTAACAATTATCTCCTTCCCACTTTCTCATTTAGCTGAAAAACTGCAGAAAAATGAAAGAAACATTCAGAACATACTTAAGCCCAAGATCAGAGAATTCAAACAGGTTTTTAAGGGATCTGCTCTAAATACTTATCTAAGTACACTCTACAGGCAAAATAACTATCATCCTGTCTATTCTCTAAGGTCTTCTTTCGGACTTCTGATACAAATCCCATTCTTCTTTGCCGCCTATCACTTTATTGCTAACTACGATGTATTTTTTGGTACTGCTTCAATTTTTTTCAGCGATCTCGGAAAACCTGACGCTCTGCTGAAAATGGGTAGCTTTTCCATAAACATCATGCCTTTTGTAATGACTGGCGTAAACATGCTTTCTTCTCTTGTTTACGGAAAGAACTTTTCAGTCAAAGAAAATATTCAGCTATATGGAATATCTATTCTTTTCTTTGTGGTTCTTTACAACGCCCCTTCTGCTCTGTTAATTTACTGGACAGCTAACAACCTTTTCAGTCTGATAAAAAACATAATCTACAAAAAGTTTGAAAGCCCTGAGCAGAAACCTGAAAAAATAAAGAACAACAACAAAGAACTCTCCCTGCTTTTCACTTTTGCCTCATTATCTTTGGGAATTCTTCTTTTTATTGCCGGTCCTTCAATGCTTCTCGCTTCTGGTTCCGCCAGTGATATTGATGGAACTTTTTCTCAGTTCTTTTATTTTCAGCTTATGCTCATGACATCATATCTGGTTGTTATTCTCCTTCTTCATTATTATCTTTCTCGGCGATTTAAGAAAATCATGACTGGAATTATTTCCTGTCTGTCAATTTATACGCTGATAAATGCTTTTGCTTTTTCCGGTGACTATGGAGATATTTCAAACTTCTTTTTTGAAAATGGCATTAAAACAACAACCGTTATGACAGTAATAAACATTGCTACATTAATTATTGTTGTCGTGACGATCTCAACTCTTTTTTACTTCAGAAAAACAAAGCTTATATTTTATTTCTTTGCAATATCCACTCTGTCACTCCTGCTGCTTTCATACAACGAAGGTACTGATTTTTACAGCAAGATCAAAGATCAACAAAATGAAGAAGCAAAAGAACTCGATAAAAAATTCACATTTTCAACAAAGAAAAACGTCGTTGTAATAATGATGGATCGATTTATCGGTGGCTATGTTCCTAAAGTTTTAGAGCTATACCCCGAATTAAACAGCATCATGGATGGTTTTGAGTGGTATTCGAACTCACTTTCTTCAGGCAGCGACACCCTTTCTTCCGAGCCATCAATAATGGGCGGGTGGGACTATCATGCCGATCACATTAACAAAACGAGGAAGAACGTCCTCTTAATGGATAAGCTAGATGAATCATTAAGAATTTTACCATACAACTTTACAAAAGCCGGATACAGATCTTCTCTTTATGCCCGTCTTTCCAGCTGGATAAAGAGTTCAGATAAAACGCATCTTAAAAATACTGTCGTTGAAAATCTGACTGGGAAATACTCAGAGATCTGGCTAAAAGAAAAAAACAGAGAAATGGACAAAAATGATTCTGTGGCCAAATTATCCATGTTCGGTCTTTTTAGAATATCTCCTCCTTTTGCAAGAAACCTCATTTACGATAACGGCAACTGGCTACTTTATGGAAATCTGAAGAAAAAACAGAAAGTTGAACGGGACAAATACTTTGTTTCTTTCATTGAAACAAATAAAAACCTCAAAAGAAACTTCTATAAAAACTGGAGTACTCTTGATTATCTTCCGGAACTATCTGAGGTTTCTGACAAATCTAAGCCTCAATTTTTCTATTTTTCTTCAAAATTAACTCATGAACCATGGTTAACAACCAGCGCTTTCGGGACAAGCTTTGATGGAAAGATTAAATATCCGATTAACATCTATAACCAGTTCAAAAAGAGTATGAACAGCTTGAAACATCTTTATACAGATACCGCTGCTTTGAAACTTCTTGGAGAATGGTTTAGCTGGATGAAAACCAACGGAGTCTATGACAACACCAGAATTATTATCGTTTCTGATCATGGAAGAAGAGTTTATAACCCTTTCTTTAAAAAGAAAATAATCCCCGGATCTAAAAAGAAAAACACACCTGCATTCTGGCATAATGTTCTTCTTGTTAAAGACTTTGATTCTCACGGAGAGATTACTCGAAACGCAAAGTTTATGACATCCTGCGACATTCCGTATCTTGCCTTAAAAGGAATTATTGATGGAGAAAACCCTTACACGGGAAATCCGATCGTTGAGAAAACAGACAAGATCCCTTTCGTTATTTCCAGAACAAAATTCAGGATTAAAGAACAAAAAAAATATAAATATAATATTACAGAATCTTTCAATATAATTGATGAGAACATTTTCGATCTGTCTAACTGGAAAAGGGTAAAGAACTAAAATGATTATTTTTTACGAGATTTTTATATATCCACTTGAATTATTAATGAAGCTGATCCTTGCCGAATCACTTTCGTTAACCGGATCACCTCTTTTTTCCCTGATACTTCTAAGCTTTATAATAACCATCATTTCTCTTCCCATCTATCATATTGCAGAAACATGGCAGGACAAAGAAAGAGAGATCCAGAAAAAACTGAAACCAAAGATCATCGAATTTAAAAGTATTTTTAAAGGCAGCTCTTTAAATACCTATATAAACACTCTTTACCGGCAGAACAGCTATCACCCGGTCCAGGCGATCAGAACATCATTCGGACTTCTTGTTCAGATACCCTTCTTTTTTGCAGCATACCATTTTCTATCGAATTACACTGAATTCAACGGACTTGAAACCACTCTCTTTGATGATCTGGGGAAACCTGACGGATTAATCTCTTTCGGAAACGTCTCTTTAAATCTGTTTCCTTTTGTTATGTTCGCAGTCAATATTGTCTCCGCGTTTATCTATTCAAAAAAAACCGGTAAAAAGGAAAAATGGCAACTTTACGGAATATCCGCTCTGTTTCTTGCAGTTCTGTACAACTCTACAAGTGCTCTTCTTTTCTACTGGACATTTAACAATATCTTCAGCCTGGCGAAAAATTTTATCTATACTCTTATCTATAAGGACGGAATTATAAAAGAAACAAAAACCTCAAAAAGACAGCGTCCTCTTATACAGAAAATATATTCTTTCAAACCCGGCATCTGGGAAACTTTTATTCTCATCCTGATAGCCTGTGTTTGCTTTTTTTCCGGAACCTATATAGAAAAATCGGACGATTCTTATGAACTATACGCACTTATCCTGACATTTGTTTCCGTTTTTCCTCTGGGGTTTTTTATAATCATTTCAAATTTGAAAAAAAGATCAGGAAAATCCGGAATCTTACTTTCTGCAATCTACGGATTATCGCTAGTGTGTGCACTAACCCTGTTTATGATTGGAATTATTGAAACAGACAGCGACTATCAGCTACTTGCTTTTTCTACCTATTTGATCTCAGCTGTAATATTAATTGAAATCATTATCCGTACTATCAAATTTATTGATACAAACGTCATTGAACTGCTTCCTTCAGCTGAAAAAAAGACAAACCGTCTTTTCAGCATATCTCTTCTGATGTTTTCCATTCTTGTTTTCATAACTGCCCCCCTCACCGTGCTTTCTTCCGGGTCAGCTTCGGATTTTGATGAATCTTTTTTCTATTTTGCCAGTTATCTAATTCTATTTGCAGCAATTTTTTACACGATCTTTAGAATCGCATACAGCTCTCTTTCATCAAAATGGCAGACCCTTCTAACTATTGTCATATCGTGTCTTTCTCTTTCCGGACTGTTGAATACGTTTATTTTCTCTGGAAACTATGGCGATATGAGTCATTTTATTTTTAAAGACGAAATAATGAACTCAACGTCTCAAATTATAATAAATATTGTTTCTATCATTGCCGTAATCTTTATAAGCACACTGCTGGTAATTAAAAAAAGAACGGGGTTGATCATTTCTATAACAGGCATTGCACTTTTATCTCTCATTTCCCTGTCTACCGTGGACTCTCTTTCCTTTTCAAAAAAGAGGGAATCACCTGAAAACACCGAAAAAAAAGAAGATAGTGAAATTTTATTCAAATTTTCAAAGACCGGAAAAAATGTCGTAGTACTTATGCTTGACAGATTTATTGGAGGATATGTGCCTCAGGCTCTTAGATTTCTTCCGGAACTAAAAAAGGAATTCGACGGTTTTGTCTGGTATCCGAACACTCTTTCTCCCGCAAGTTATACTATTGGAGGAGTGCCCGCTATAATGGGCGGATGGGACTATTACGTTAAAAATGTAAACTCCACCCGAAAAGATGTTCCTCTAATAAAAAAGCTTGATGAAAGTGCACGGATAATGCCCTACAATTTTGACAAAGCCGGCTATAAAGTTGATATCTACGCTGATATAAAAAGATGGTTTAAATTTAAGGATAAAACAAACATAGGAAAAACTCAATTTCATAATATTGACCTCAAAAAAATTAAAACCCGATGGCAGGGGAACAACAAGATCAAATCTGAAAAAGAAGACAATGTTCTTAGAAAACAACTCCTAGTTTTCGGTATCTTTCGGGCAGCACCTGTTTTTTTAAGAAACTGGATTTATGATGCCGGTTTATGGCATATGGGCGGAAAAGACTCTGAATATAACCCTGACAGCAATAATTTTGTTTCCTTTAATCAGAAAAGTCAATGGCGACGCCATACCTGTCTGAAGTATTATGCTGTTCTTGATTTTCTAACGGAACTTTCAAAGACGGACAATGACCCGGACAACCGCTTTATCTATTTATCCAACAATCTTCCGCATGAACCTCACACAATAAATATGAACTTTGAATATGAACCGACCGGAAAAGTAAGCTATCCAAAAAACATCTACAATAAATTTAATAAAAGCATAAACGCACTTAAACACCTTTATACCGACACCGCCACATTAAGACTTGTTAGGGATTGGTTGGACTGGATGAAAAAAAACGGCATCTACGACAACACTAGGATCATACTGGTTTCTGATCACGGAAGAGATGTTTACAATCCTTTTTATGATAAACAGAAAATTCCAAAAACCAGAAAAAAAGCTCACCCTGCTTATTTCAACAATCTTCTGATGTTCAAAGATTTCAAAAGTCATGGAGAATTAAAGACTGAAAAAGATTTCATGTCATCTCTTGACGTCCCGTATCTTGCCATGAAAGACATTATTGAGGGAACAAATCCATTTACCGGAAACAAGATCGAGATCCAGGAAAACAAGTTGCCTTTTATGGTTTACGATACTCAATGGAGAAACGAAAAACAGGGAAAATATGAATATAAATATCATGAAAAATATGAAGTTTCAAAAGATATTAGTAAAATTAGCAACTGGAAGATAATTAAGGAAAAAAAGTGACAAATTCAATTCTTTTGCATGAAACGTTAACATATATATAATGAACGCGATCCGGTTTTTGAAAAAGGAGAACAAATGAGAAAATCCGCTATCCTGATATTAATTTTTCTTTTAACATTGGGAGTCTCTGCAGAAAAAAATTCCGTTCAGTCCATTAGACTCCACAATGACGGATACAAACTTTACAAGACTTTTCTACCGACTGACAATACCTATAAAAATACCGCCAGAGACATGGGTGTCCTTGCTTCAAAAAATAAAAGCAAAGTCTATCAAAAGAGCGCAAAACTTATAAAACTTGTTCGCAGTAAAAACAAAAAATACTATAACACAAATAAAAAGCTCATTGAATACCTTAAGAAAAAATGGAACAAGCCGCACTATGTCAGCATGGATGAAGACTGGAAAAATAAAACTTTCAAAAAAGATCACAAAAAAGTGAAGGCCCTCTTTTCTCTTTCTCAGGGACTTCAACTTGCTTTCAACGACTGGACAAGGGCCAGAAATGAAGCTGTAAAGAATAATCTTCCCGCTAAAGTTGAAAAACTTTTTGAAAAGGCTAACAAGGTCTTTGGAAAGACTATAAACAACATTCTTGAAGAAGATGCAATCGTTTATAAGTCAATCTCAAAAGAACTTAAAATTATAGAAATGTCTAAATAAAGAGGCTATTATGACAAAAAGAGTTTACGTGGCAATGAGTGCCGATCTTATTCACCCGGGACATCTGAATATTATTGAGGAAGCTAGAAAGTATGGAGATGTAATGATAGGACTCCTTACAGACGATGCTATTGCTAGTTACAAAAGACTTCCCTATATGACTTTTGAGCAGAGAAAAAAAGTTATTTACAACATTAAGGGCGTTAGCGAAGTAGTTCCTCAGGAAGTCCTGGACTACGTTCCGAACTTGAAAAAATACAAACCTGACTTTGTTGTTCATGGCGATGACTGGAAAACCGGTGTTCAGAAAGAAGTTCGCAACAGAGTTATTAAAACTTTAAACGACTGGGGCGGAAAACTAATAGAACCTCACTATACTCCCGGAGTATCATCAACAGAACTCAACCTGTGGGTACGGGAAATAGGAACAACTCCCGGCATAAGACTTAATATGCTGAGAAGACTTCTGGAAGCAAAAGATCTTGTCAGGATACTGGAAGCCCACAATGGTCTTTCTGCTCTTATCGCAGAAAAAACAACAGTCAAAAAAGACAGTAAAATTGAAGCCTTCGACGGCATGTGGCTGAGCAGTCTTACCGACTCCACAGCAAAAGGCAAACCCGACATCGGCTATGTTGATCTGACTTCAAGAATGAATACTATTTCAGACATCCTCGAAGTTACCTCCAAACCTATTATTTACGACGGTGATTCCGGAGGTCTGGCAGAACATTTTGTCCTCATGGTAAGAACTCTTGAAAGAGAAGGTGTCTCAGCAGTAATAATTGAAGACAAAGTGGGACTTAAGAAAAACTCTCTCTTTGGAACAGATGTAAAACAGACCCAGGACACAATTGAAAACTTTTCAAATAAGATCCGTGCAGGAAAAAAGGCTCTGGTAACACAACACTTTATGATAATTGCAAGAATCGAAAGCCTTATCCTTAAAAACGGCATGGACGATGCAATAAAAAGAGCAGCCGCATATATAGCAGCGGGCGCTGACGGAATAATGATCCACAGCAAAGAAAAGACGCCTGACGAAATTCTTGAGTTCTGCAGACAATATAATGAATTTGATGCTAAAGTCCCACTTGTTGTAGTTCCATCTACATATAGCTCTATAACTGAAACTGAATTAAAAAAGGCTGGCGTAAGAGTTGTAATCTATGCAAACCAACTCCTTAGAAGTGCCTACCCGGCAATGTTAAGAGCAGCCACTACCATTCTTGAGAATGAAAGAGCTTTTGAAGCTGACAAAGACTGTATGGCAATAAAGGAGATCCTAACACTTATCCCGGAGCACTAAAAATGATAAAACCTGAAGAATTCATAGATTTTTTAATAAAGAATAAAACCTGTTTTTTTTCAGGTGTGCCAGATTCAACCTTTAAAGGATTAACTACATGTTTTGATGCCGGATCAGAAAATTTTGTACATTTAAACGCCTCAAATGAATGTGAAGCCGTTGGGATTGCGGCAGGATATCACCTTTCAACTGGCATGATTCCAGCAGTTTATATGCAGAATTCGGGTCTGGGAAAAATAGTGAATCCCTATACGTCTATGGCTGCAAAAGAAGTTTATTCTATTCCCCTACTTTTTCTTATCGGTTGGCGGGGAGAACCTGGAAAAAAAGACGAACCTCAGCATAAACTTATGGGAAGAATTACAGAAAACCTCCTTGAAACATTGGAGATTGAACACAAAATACTTGACGAATCACTCTGGGAAACCCAACTTACAACAGCTCTTAAATACTGTAAAGAAAACAACCGTCCCTATGCTTTGGTAATTAAAAAAGGTCTCTTTTCTTCAGCAGAGACCGTACATCAAGAAAAGGCATCTTCTTTTATGCTTAGAGAAGAAATTTTAAAGGTTATTCTTAAAGTTGCTCCGAAAAATGCGCTGTTTGTTTCCACTACAGGAAAAACATCACGGGAAATATTTGAGATCCGTGAAAATTCTAAAACATCTCATGATAATGATTTTTATACTGTCGGATCTATGGGATGTGCTTCATCGATAGCTCTGGGTGTATCCTATGGACAACATGAAAATCCGGTTTTTATCGTTGATGGCGATGGAGCGGCTCTAATGCAGGCGGGAACTTTTGCAGCCTTGGGAAATCATGGAAAAAACAAGAACATAACACATATTCTGATCGACAATTGTGTTCATGAATCAACTGGTGCACAAAAAACGCTTTCAAAAACTGTTTTTTTTGAAGGCATCGCAAAAAGCTGTGGATATAAAACTGTGGCTTCAGCCATAACAAAAGAAGAGATCGTTAATTCACTTTCGGATTTTGGAAAATTCTCCGGATTAAAACTTCTTGTTATAAAATCATCCCCGGGAAGCCGATCAGACTTGGGAAGACCGACGACAACTCCTATTGAAAACAAGGATAATTTCATGAAGGCAATCAAAAATGGATAAACCGCTTTTAATTGAAATTGACAAACTTGAAAATATTTTAAAAGAAGAAACATCTCTTTTCATTACTGTTCCACCAAAAACTCTGGAAGTTGCAGATACAGACTCTTTTTTCAGGAACATTATAAGGAAAACCGGAAGCAGTCATATCTTCTATGCTGGGTCAGCTCTTCCAGTTAAAGATATTCAGACTCTTTACAATTCAATAAGAAAAAAGGATTTTTCTACAATAGTTGCCCTCGGAGGAGGAACGATCATGGATATTGGGAAAATCATATCCATTGCATTATCCAACAGTTTTGAAAATATAGAACAAATACTCGACAATCCTTCAGGTTATAAAAACTCAAAGAAACTGATATGTATACCAACAACTTGCGGAACTGGCAGTGAAGCAACTCACTTTGCTGTTGTGTATAAAAATAAAAAGAAATTTTCTATCGCTGAAAAATCAATAACTCCAGACCACGTCATTCTTCATCACCATTTACTGATTAATCTTCCTGAAAAGGTGAGAAATTCAACCGTACTTGATGCTGTTGCTCAGGCAGTAGAATCAATGTGGGCAAAAAATGCAGATGAAGAATCCACAAAATTTTCAGAAGAAGCCCTTAAGAACCTCCTTTTAGGATTAAAAACTGACTGCAAAGAACAAAAGTTAAAACTATTTCAAAAAGGAAGCTTTTTTGCCGGAAAAGCTATCAACATCTCTAAAACAACAGCGTCTCACGCTATTTCATATCCACTTTCAGCACATTTCGGAATCCCACACGGTGTAGCTGTCTTCTTAACGCTACCTACTATTGCCAGATACAATTTTATTAATTCCAACACTGATTGCTTTCCAAAGCTTTTCAAACTTTTTGGAGTTTCAGGAATTAATGAACTTGTAAACAATATGAAAAAAATCATGTCGGCCATGGGATTTAGTTTAAAACTTAATGATTACGGAATAAGAAATAAAGATATTGACCTAATCGCCCGGGAATCTATTGTCCCTGGACGGTCTGACAACAACCCTGCTGATCTTTCTCCTGATTCTGTATCGGAACTGCTTTTAGAAATTATTTAATTTTTAGAGAGATAACATGAAAAAACGAATCATTTTCCTAATGACCTTAATCCTTATTTTTAGTTGCACCAAAAAAACGGAACAACAGAAAACTGAGCCTTCTAAACCAGAAAATAAAATTGAAAAAAGCACCAGGACAGACAGCGAACTCAATATAATAAGCTATCGACTAGGCTTCAACAGTGCTCTTGTAGCTCTTAAAAATTTTCCAAACATTAACCCTGAAGCAATGAACAGAGGAATAACGGACGCCTTTAAAGATGGATTAAAACCGAAATATAATGACAATGATTTTAACAGATCACTTGCAAAATACAAAAAATACAAAATAACAATTGATGCCAAAAAAAGACTTCCTGAATTTATTAAAAACAAGCCTTTAAGTGAAAAATTCATGCAAAAAAGTGCAAAACGTAAAGGCGCAAAAGAGGTGAAAGAAGGAGTGCTTATTGAAATTATTAAGAAAGGAAATGGTGAAAAAATTTCAAAAAATGACCTTGTAAAGGTTAACTACAAGGGATGGGATGCCAATGGAAAATTGTTTGACAGCTCATACAAAAGAAAAAGGACATCAATTTTTAACCTTAACAACCTAATAAAAGGACTTCAAATTAGCTTCCAGGAAATGAAAAAAGATGGAAAATACATCGTCTATATTCCTGAAAAGCTTGGTTATGGATCAACTGGATTCAGAGAAAGAGTCGAATCCGGAATGGCTTTAAAGTTTGAAGTTAATGTTATTGACATCAAAAGAAACGCAGCAAAAGAACCGGTAAAGTAGAAGGAGAACAAAATGAGCGGATCAATGAAAAGAACTGATTATATTTCGTGGGATCAGTATTTTATGGGAATTGCCCTGTTAAGCGCAAAACGCTCAAAAGATCCTAACACTCAAGTGGGAGCATGTATAGTTAATACGGAGCACAGGATCGTCGGTCTTGGCTATAATGGATTTCCCGCTGGATGTAGTGACGACAGCCTCCCTTGGGCAAGAGAGGGTGAATTTCTTGACACAAAATATCCTTATGTTGTTCACGCAGAATTAAATGCAATTTTAAATTCAATTCAGAAACTTAACGACTGCACGATCTACGTTGATCTCTTCCCCTGCAATGAATGCGCAAAAGCAATTATACAGTCAGGGATAAAAGAGATTGTTTATCTCTGCGATAAATACGCTGATACGAATATAGTGAAAGCTTCAAAGCGAATGCTTAAACAGGCTGGTGTGAAAACCCGGATGCTTGAACCGAAACCTGAAAACATCACTCTAACTTTTTAAAATTCAGGAACTTGCTTGTAATCCAAACAAGCTCCTGGGTAATATGGATAAATGATTAAGCGTTCATAGCTTTTAAGAAATCCTTGTTGGATTTTGTCTTGCCCATTTTGTCGAGCATAAATTCCATAGAATCAATAACATTGAGAGGATGAAGAAGTTTTCTGAGGATCCAGACTTTGTTAAGGACATCCGGCTCAAGAAGAAGCTCTTCTTTTCTCGTTGCTGATTTATTGATATCAAGACATGGAAAAATTCTCTTTTCCATAAGTTTTCTATCAAGATGGATTTCCATATTTCCTGTTCCTTTGAATTCCTCAAAGATAACTTCGTCCATACGACTTCCTGTATCAACAAGAGCAGTCGCCATAATTGTAAGAGAACCACCTTCTTCTATATTTCTTGCAGCACCGAAAAATCTTTTAGGTTTATGAAGAGCGTTTGCATCAACACCACCGGAAAGAATTTTTCCTGACGGAGGAACGATTGCATTGTAAGCTCTCGCAAGCCTTGTGATAGAGTCAAGAAGAATAACTACTTCCTTTCCGAACTCAACCATTCTCTTTGCCTTTTCAAGAACCATTTCAGCAACCTGTACATGACGTGTTGCAGGTTCATCAAATGTTGAAGCAATAACTTCAGCATCTACATTTCTCATCATATCTGTAACCTCTTCCGGTCTCTCATCAATGAGAAGAACTATGAGGTGAATTTCCGGGTGATTTTTAGTGATAGAATGTGCAATATCCTGAAGAAGAACTGTCTTACCAGTTCTTGGAGGTGCAACAATAAGTCCTCTCTGTCCCATCCCGATAGGTACGAGAAGGTCCATAATCCTTGTTGCCATAACATTGCTTTTTGTTTCAAGAACAATCTTTTTCTTGGGGTAGAAAGGCGTGAGGTTGTCAAAAAGAGGTGTGTGACGAACCTGGTCTACATTGTCATTATCAAAAACTGCAGTTATCTTATTTAACGCAAAGTATCTTTCGCCTTCTTTGGGGCTTCTTATTTCACCAGTAACTGTCTGGCCGGTTCTAAGACCGAATCTTTTGATCATTGATGGTGGAATATATATATCATCCGGACCCGGGAGATAGTTGTACTTGGGACTTCTTAAAAAACCGAAGCCGTCGGGCAGTATCTGAAGAACACCTGTTGCAAGAATAGTCTCTTTATTCTCAACAAGTTTCTGAAGGATCTCATAAACGAGTTCCTGTGATCTTTTAGAAGCGGCATTCTCGACGCCTAGCTTCTCTGCCATTTTAACGAGTTCTTCGTTTTTTTTACTTTTCAATTCCTGTAAATTCATTCATTTCTCCTTAAAAATTAGTATTACAAAAAAAATGTATATTTCTTGATGAAGCTTTCATAAGCTTTCCTTTAAAAGTTGCCGATTATCTGCCGATTGCAGCAAAAAGTGAACATAACGAAATCACGGTAAATTTAGTATCCAAATTGCCGTTTTTGTCAATTAAATTGTTACTGGCAAACGTCATTGTCTCTAACTCTTTGATATTTAATGGTGTTTTTTTTCATCACCAGACATTCCTCAAGAACGGTCATCGCAGATTTTACAGGAAAAACCTTAATATTCTCCTTTATTTCCACTGGAAGCTCATTAAAATCCGACATATTATCTTCAGGAATGTAGACTTTTCTGATTCCGGCTTTGTTTGAAGCCATAATTTTGGCCCTCAATCCACCTATTTTCAGAACATTTCCACGAAGTGTCAGCTCTCCCGTCATACCAACATAAGGCTCAACAGCTCTGCCTGACATCAGAGACGCCACCGCAAGCGCTATTGCCATCCCTGCAGAAGGCCCATCCTTTGGTGTTGCTCCTTCCGGAAAATGTATATGAAGCATCGATTTTTCCCACTGCTCTCTGTCGTATTTAAACAATCTGTCGGCAATACTTCTAACATAACTTACTGCTATTTCGACCGATTCTCTCATAACATCACCGAGGCTTCCCGTAATCTTAATTCCTTCCTTCCCCGGATACTTAATTGCCTCGATCTTAAGCACTACTCCACCGTATGGAGTCCATGCAAGACCATTGACAACTCCAATTTCCTTTGAGTTGACCTTTTGTTTTTCATTATATTTAACGGGACCGAGAAAATCTTTAATATTTTTCTCAGTAACGATCACTCGTTTTTTTTCTAGATCTTTTGAAACCTTTTTAAAACTGAGCTTTCTGCAAACTTTTGATATCTTTCGCTCAAGTTCCCTGACACCCGATTCAGAAGTATACCCATCAATTAAGACAGACATGCCGGTCTTTGAGAAAGAAAACGCTATGTCTTCGATTCCATTAATCTTTTTCTGTTTAGGTAAAAGAAACATTTCTGCTATCTTTTTTTTCTCATACCAAGTGTAACCATCAATTTCTATGATCTCCATTCTATCCTTTAATGCCGGCGGAATCGTTGAAGAATCGTTAGCCGTGGCAACAAAAAGGATATTGCTTAGATCAAACTCTGTATCAACATAGTGATCTATAAAAGTGCTATTCTGTTCAGGATCAAGAACTTCAAGAAGAGCAGATGCAGGATCTCCTCTAAAATCATTCGCCAGCTTATCTATCTCATCAAGAAGAAAAAGCGGATTATTTACCTGAACTTTTTTTAGTGACTGAATTATTTTCCCGGGAAGTGCCCCGATATAAGTTCTACGATGTCCCCTAATTTCGGCCTCATCCTTAATCCCACCGAGAGACTGTCTTACGTACTTTCTTCCAGTAGCTTCAGCGATTGCTGCAGCTATAGAAGTTTTACCAACACCCGGAGGTCCCACAAGACAAATTATCGGAGATTTGAGATCTCCTTTCAATTTAAGAACAGCGAGATACTCAAGAATCCTTGTTTTAACTTCTTTAAGTCCAAAATGCTCTTTATCAAGAATTCCTGCCGCCTTTTCTATGTCTATCTGAGATTCTGTACTTTCTTTCCATGGAAGCTTGACCATCGTTTCGAGATAAGTGCTTATAACACCGCTTTCAGCGCTCATCGGAGGAAGCATTTCATAACGGCTATACTCTTCATACAACTTTTCTTTAACAGAATCAGGAGCATCAAGAACATCTATCTTTCCAAGGAGTTCGTCCTCATATGACTGATCACCTTTCTGGTCCCCTGAAAGTTCACCTTTAAGAGCATTTATATGCTCATTAATAAAAAATTCCTTTTGACCTTTTTCAAATTTTTCTCTAACTGACGACTCTATATTATTCTCAAGTTCGCGGAACTCCACTTCCATCTTAAGGGTTGTCGTCATTTTCCTGAATCTTTCAGGAAGGTTAGTCTCTTCAAGAATGCTCTGCATATCAAGCGGGTTCGTTGCCTGAAAAAACGATGCAGTAACATCAAGATACTTTTCATCTTTATCAATTTTCAAAGCATCAAGGACTATCTCTTCAGGAATGTCCATGCTCTTAAAATAGTCTGAAAGATTCTTTTCAAGAACTTTTCTAATTCTTTTTACATCCGGATCCGCTTTTCCACTAGTTCGAAAAGACCCCGTAGTAACTTCAAAAAATCCCTTAGAATTCCATGTCAATTCCTTGACCTTCGCCCTTTTAGAACCCTCAAGAAAAACATGATAAATATCTCCAGGTCCTTCGACAACCTGAATAACCGAACAGATAGTTCCTACTGAAAAAAGATCGGTGTGATCTGGAGAATCAATATCAGGATTTTTCTGCGTGATAAGAATAATTTCTCTATTTTCAGAAAGCAGTGCTTCCTCGATCGCTTTTATTGAAAAGTCTCTTCCCACTTTAAAAGTAATATTCGTAAAAGGAAAGACAACTGTATCTTTGATCGGGAGAAGAGGATATTTTTTATTTGATCTCATTTTAGGGATCAGGCTCCTTCTTTATCGCTTTTAGATTTTTTCTCGATGTTTTTTCTGGTGACCTTTACACAGTCCTCGCCGGAGCAGACAACTCCGGGAGTGATTATAACTTCCTGAATTTTATCTTTTTCATCAGGAGTTGTATACATTATATCGAGCATGGAGGATTCCATTATACGTCTGAGACCTCGTGCTCCAGTTTTAAGAGTAACCGCTTTTTTAACAATTTCCTTTAAAGCGTCATCGGTAAACGAAAGCTGAATATCATCAAGCTTAAAAAGATCCTTATACTGACTAACAAGAGAATCTTCCGGCTCAGTCAGAATTCTGAGAAGATCCTCTTCAGCCAGTTCGTTAAGATAGGCTGTTACTGGAAATCTACCGATCATTTCAGGGATAAGTCCGTATTTTAAAAGATCTTCCGGCTGTATCTCCGAAAGAATCTTTTTTCCATCATCAACAACTCTTGTCGTTTCAGTTCCAAATCCGAGCTTTTTATCCCCGATCCTTCTGCCTATGATCTTTTCGATTCCCTCAAAAGCACCACCAACAATAAAAAGGATGTTTGATGTATCAATCTTCAGATACTCCTGATGAGGATGCTTTCTTCCTCCGGTTGGAGGAATGTTTGCAACAGTCCCCTCAATAATTTTCAAAAGCGCCTGCTGAACACCTTCGCCGCTAACGTCTCTAGTTATTGATGGATTATCTGTTTTTCTTGATATTTTATCGATCTCGTCAATATAGATTATGCCTTTTTCAGCTTTCTCAATTTCATAGTTCACACTCTGAATCAGACTCAGAAGAATATTTTCAACATCTTCTCCAACGTAACCGGCTTCTGTCAAAGCGGTTGCATCGGCTATCGCGAAAGGAACATCAAGCTGTCTGGCAAGAGTTCTGGCAAGAAGAGTTTTCCCACTACCCGTAGGACCGACAAGCAGAATGTTACTTTTTTGGATCCTTTCCGCTTTATTTCCCGGAGCATTTACTCTTTTATAGTGATTGTAAACTGCAACGGCAAGAACTTTCTTGGCATAATCCTGACCTATCACCCAGCGGTTAAGCTGTTCATTGATCTTCAGGGGAGTCGGAAGATCACCATCTTCATTTATATCATCGAAGGAAGGATCAACATCTTCTTTCAGGATATCATTACAAAGATCAACGCATTCATTACAGATGTATGCGCCCCTTCCATAGATTATCCTTTCGACTTCAACCTGAGATTTTCCACAAAAAGAACATTTTATTACTGTCTTATCTTTCTGCGTCATAACCCTCTCCCTTATTTCCTTTTAACAACACTGTCGATCAATCCATATTTCACAGCATCATCAGCTGACATAAAGAAATCCCTTTCCATATCTTTTTTCAGGGTTTTCTTATCTTTTTTTGTATGACTGTAAAGTATATCTGTAAGTTTTCCCTTGAGAAAAAGTATTTCTTTCGCATGGATCTCAATGTCAGTTGCCTGTCCACGGAAACCACCCATGGGCTGATGTATCATGATCCTTGAGTTAGGAAGAGAGAACCTTTTCCCCTTGGCACCGGCAGAAAGAAGAACTGCGCCCATGCTGGATGCCTGACCAACACAAATTGTTGCTACATCAGATTTTACATATTGCATTGTATCGTATATCGCAAGTCCAGCTGTCACTGAACCGCCGGGACTATTTATGTAAAGCTGTATATCCTGCTCAGGATTCTGAGCTTCAAGAAAAAGCAACTCAGCAATTATAAGGTTTGCCGCATCATCGGTAACCTCATCGCCCAGAAAGATGATCCTATCCTTTAAAAGTCTGGAATAGATGTCATACGCCCTTTCACCACCACCTTCTTTTTCCACGACCATTGGAATAAGCGATGATTCAGGATTAATTTTTTCAGTCATCTTTTTTTTCCTCACTGTCCTCTTTTTTCTCAACTTCTTTAAAATTCATCTTCTCTGTTATCAGATCAAGAACCTTTGATTCTCTGATCTCCATTCTTTTAGCTGCAAGTTTTTCTTCGCCGTACATTTTCTTAAGGTTTTCAATATATTCCGGAGGAAGTCCATAGTTTGCAGCTTCTATTGCAAGAACCTTGTCAACTTCCTTTTCAGTTACCTCTACTTTCAATTTTTCTGATAATTCATTGAGAAGAATGTATCTTTTTGTAACCCAGAGAGAATCTTCCTCGATCTTTTCAAGGGCTTGCGCTTCTGCTTCAACCTTGTTTTTCTCTTTGTACTCTTTCTTTCTGTGCTCGATTTCATTGTTCAGTATCGTGGGTGGAACCTCAAAATCATGATTCTTCACATATGTATCGCCAGCAATATATTTCTTGTTATCACCATTGAGAGTTTCAATGTAGAGATGGATCTGTTTGTTAAGCTCAGCTTTAAGTTCTTCAACAGTATCCGGAAACCCTTCTTTTCCCTTAAGATATTCATCGGTCAATTCAGGAGCTTCGTCCTGCTTTTCAATCTTATGAACCTCAATAGTAAACTTCACAGTCTTTCCAGCAAGCTCTTGAGCCTGATAATCTTGTGGGAAAGTTACATCAGCATCAAACTTATCATCCTTTTTTCTATCATAAAGGGCCTTTTCAAAATCAGGAACGAACTTTCCTTCTCCAAGTACAGCAGGAACATTTTCGCCCTTTGTTCCATCAACAGCTTCGCCATCAATTGTTCCGGAAAATGAAATTCCAAGTCTATCGTCCCGGGCTGAAGCTTCTTCTTTTTCTGAATATTCAATAAACCTTTTTCTAAGTGACTCAAGCTCCATTTCAAGCATTTCGTCCTTGTATTTCAAAGGAGTATATTCAGCATCAAAAGTCTTGAGCTCAACATCAACATTTGGAAAGATCTCAACTTTATACTTAAAAACAAAATCAGCGCCTTCTTTAATCTCACCCTGCTCAACGATGTCAGGTC
>Ga0222695_1000286_pt1 | contig 30988 bp, 27 predicted proteins | sample AntAcemetage1398_FD_179834 | JGI IMG/M metagenome (GOLD analysis project Ga0222695, IMG submission 179834) | Saline water microbial communities from Ace Lake, Antarctica - #1398 | ecosystem: Environmental > Aquatic > Non-marine Saline and Alkaline > Saline | place: Antarctica: Ace Lake...
TCATTACTGTGTTTCTTGTACTTCATTTCTTTTTCCTCCTCCTGTCTCTTAACACATTTTATTTATTTTTGTTGTCAAGAACAGGGGGACATTATACAATAAAAAAAGGAGTTTCTTATAATAAAACTATTTTTGAACAGTTCTTTTGGGGGGAATACTTTATTTTCTCGAATTTAGTGAAAATGTGATTGGAAAAAATGGTAACCCGTAGGGGAGTCGAACCCCTGTTACCGGCGTGAGAGGCAGAACACACAGATTTTAAGTGCTTGTTTTTACTGTGTTTTTGTGGTTGCAAATTTTAGTGCTTGTAAAAGTGCTTGTAAAATATAAATTGACCTTACGTTCTCTAATCCGTATAATCATAGACGGACATGAATAATTTTCTGAGGTATTTGAGATGGTAAAACCTTTTAAGATGAATGAGAGAAAGAATTATTATTTCCAAGTGATGATCGATGGAAAAAGAATAGTAGAATCGACCGGTGAAACGAAATACCCTTTAGCAGTCAAGAAAGCAACGGAAAGAGTTAATGAGTTGAGAGGGAAATCAAACTATCAGGAAGCACTCAAAAGACTGATCGACTGCTTGAACTGCTTGCAAGTTGAGGAAAGAGATAATGCAAGAAATGACTGTATGGAAAAGATAAATGAAGGAACGATTTTTAAAATGAAGCTTGAGGAAGCTTTCTCAGCATACAAGGAAAGACGGAAAACAAGAGTTGTTAGCGAAGGAACCTACAAAGAATATGAAAGACTCTGGAACAACTTTGTTAATTGGTTGAAGAAAGAATATCCGGAGATAGTGTTTCTGAATGAAATAACGGTTGATGTTGCTGAAAAGTATCTTGCAAGTGAGTGGGAAAGAGGAATAGCCGAAAGAACCTTTAACGAAAGGATTAAGAAGTTTAGAGCTATGTTTTCAGCACTATCAAAGAAAGCCGGTCTTTTTCATAATGTTTGGAAGTCAGTTGATAAAATGACAGAGTTCACTATTAGTAAAAAGCCTTTAACTCCGGAACAGCTAACAGATCTTTTCAAAGTTGCAAAAGGCGAAATGAAAACGCTTTTTATAATTGGTCTTTACACCGGATTAAGAAGAGGAGACGCATCAACTCTTAGATGGAGTGAAATTGATTTTGATAAAAGGCTTATTGATAAGATCCCTAGCAAAACAAAGAGAAGCGGAAAGAAAGTAATTATTCCATTGCACGGAGCATTAAAAGCAATACTACTATCAATAAAGGAAAATCTCGATGATGAAAGTAAAAGTGAATTTGTTCTTCCTGAGATTGCCGAAATGTATAACAGACACCCAACAAGTGTTGGAAGAATTATAACCAGAACCTTCAAGAAAGCCGGTATTGAAACAGCGGTAAAAAGAGAAGGAGCGAAAATGAAAACTGGTGTGTATGGATTTCACAGCTTCAGACATAGCTTTGTTAGTCTCTGTGCTTCCGGAGGAATTCCAATTCATGTAGTAATGGAGCTTGTAGGGCATAACTCCAAACTGGTTCACCAGATCTATCAGCACGCAACAATTGAGGACAAAAGAAAGGCAATTGATTTACTGCCAGAAGTGGAGGGTTAGAAAATGGATAAAATACACAGTAAAAGACCAAGCCTAAGCAAAAAAATCAATATAACTATTGATGATTGCAACAGCTTTTTCACCTCTTTCTTCAATAAAGTAGGAATTGACAAAAAGAATTTGAAAAATGATTTATTGAAAGATAAGGATTGTGCCAAAATTTGGGTTTCTGTAATAGCAATAGCTTCTTCAGGGATTGATGACAAGCTCACCATCTCCGAAATATCAAAAAAGTTTATAAAGATCTCTTCATATACAGAAAAAATATTAACAGAAATGCGTGAAATTATAGAAGAGCCTGACTCAACAATACATACGGGAATAATGAATAGTGATGAATTATTTGCAAAAGAGTTTGGGGAATCCTCAATACACCCAATGCATAGACTTGAATTCTTAAAAAAAGAGCTTTCGTTCTTACTTAAATTTTCAAGCATAATGCAGAGCGTTATTGAAACGAATCAAAAAGAATCCAAAAACTATTACGAAAAAATACTTATTGAATCTTTAGCAAGCTTATATGAATATAAATCGGGTAACAATGTTACCTCGGATTCTGTGAAAACTGAGCATAATGCAAACTATGAAGGATTGTCTAGGAATAAAAAACATATATTCACATATTTTTTGAGAGTTTTTAAGGAATTTTTAACAGAAAAAAAAACTGGGATCAACTTTCCGTCATCTAAAACAATCAAAGAATACTTAAAATAGCCAATAGTTTCAAAACGGAATAAATATCTCAAAAAAAAATATTTATTCCGTTGAAGTGATTCTAATAAACCCTCAAAATCACAGACAGACACTCGTTCATTAACGAACGAACGCTGTAAAACATTTATTGAGAGGTTTAGTTATGGTAAGAAAAAACAATCTGATCGCAATTCAAGCGATTCTCGGGAGTGATGAAAGTGTTAAAAATTCTTCTGTGGAGCGGGTTTTGGCGGTACTGACAGGAAATCCAGAACCAAAAGAGCCAACACTCCTGACGCAGAATGAGACTGCTGAATTCCTAAAAATTTCAAGACAAACAATTTGGTTAATGTGTAAGAAAGGACAGTTAAAGTTTGTGGTTTTACCCAATGGGCTTAAAAGATTTTTGAGAAAGGATCTGGAAACCCTTTTAGAAATTAAGGAAAAGGAGGTTGCATTATGAAAAATTGGGAAATACTCAAAATGAGACGAGAAGAAAGCGATTTTTTCATCCTTGAGCTTTCAGTGCTTTTTAATGAAATTATGGAATTCACATCTAAGGGGAACAAGAAAGATGTTCTTTTTGGGGATATTGAGTGGTTTTTTATAAGAGGAAATGAGATGTGTAAATTTGACAAAAAAACCCCTTTAAAATTATTTGAAGAGATCGGGAGAAAAATCGATGAACAACGCCCTTAATCTTGCAAAGAAAGACCCTCATCTTTTTATAAAAGGAAATGATGATGATGATAATAATATTAGAAATTATTTGAATCTGATAGGTAAGAAAAACTTATCCTTTTTAAAGATAGAGGAAGCAAACAAGACTATGGAGGAAGCATTGAAGAAACCGGCACAGAAGAAATGTTTTAGAGAATTCTTTTTTGAAGGTGAGGTGTCTCTCATGTTTGCAGAATCAGGAGCAGGAAAATCTATCCTATCTGTTCAAATTGCAGAAGCTCTTTCCGGTGGAGCAGGAAATTTAATAAAACCTGAGATAGAGCCTGGGAAAGTTTTATATTTTGATTTTGAGCTATCTGATCGACAATTCACAGAAAGATATAGAAACGATGAAGGACTTCACCAATTCCCTAGCAACTTTTTTAGGGTTGAGCTTGACCCTGATTCAGAGGATTATCCGGATGAGTATGACTTTGAGAATCAGCTTATTTTAGCAATTGAGGAAGCTGTGATAGATACAGAAGCCAAAATCTTAATAATTGATAATATAACCTTTTTAGGTACTGATCCGGAAAAGGGAAAAGATGCTCTTCGATTAATGAAGAAGCTTAAAAAGATTAAGCAAAAGCATGATCTCACGCTCTTATGCCTTGCACACACTCCGAAAAGAGATCAGACAAAGATTATAACCAGAAATGATCTTGCCGGTTCCCGACTGCTTTATAATTTCGCAGATTCAGTTTTTGCTATTAATGAAAGTAATGTTTTTGATGGATTCCGATATATAAAACAGCTTAAATGTAGAAACTCAAAAATCATTTATGGTGAAAAAAATGTCTTAGTTTGTGATATCAGAAAGATTAAAAGCGGATTAAAATTTGTTGAAATTGAGACCGGAGAAGAAAGCGATTATGTGAAACAACGGATTACAAAAGAGCTTTCAGAAAATGCAAAAACGATAATATCCATAAAAGAAGAAGATAAGCTGATAACAGATATAGCAATTGCTGAAAGAGTTGGTGTTAGCAGATCTTATGTTTTTAAAGTTTTACACCAGTACGGATTAAAAAAGAAAATAGAAAAGGAAAAATAAATGTTAGTCAATTCTTACAATTTGAGCAGGGTTTTTAGAAAAATTTGTTTTCTATTTGTTTCCTACTGTTTCCTAGGTATCGGAAACAGGAAACATTTTGACCATAAGTGCCTATTATACCTATATTTATATGCAAAAAAGTGTTTCCTAGAGCAGGAAACAAATCTGATAAAAGAAAAAATAGTGTTTCCTACAAAAGGAAACAGATTTAAGAGAAAAAGAATAATATATATAGTAAGTTATATTGTATTTGTTTCCTTTCTTAGGAATCTTAGGAAACATCAGGAAACAATCTGTTCATATTTATCAGCTTCTTCACTCTTAACAGTCCGGAGAGGGAATAGATGTCAAGTATAATAGACAGAGCAAAGCAAGTTTCTATCAGCTCATTTCTTAATCGGATAGGAGTAGATGTTAGCACACACGGTTTAACTTGTTGTCCTATACACCGAGAAAAGACACCGAGCTTTAAAGTTTATCCGGAAACTAACTCATTCTATTGTTTTGGTTGTGAAGCCGGAGGTGATGTTATTAATCTAGTGCAATTACTTTATAATTGCAGTCCTGTTGAAGCCTCAGAGCTTATTTTGGAAGAAAGGAAAGATTCTGGAAGGGTTCACACCACCGGCACAGAAAAAGCTCCTGAGAAGCCAAAGCCTACGGTTGATTATTTCCTGAATATTAAAATTTATCAGACAATGTTTGAAGCTATGATCTTGACCGACAAAGGAAAAGCCTATCTAAAAAGCAGGGGATTGAATGACAAGAGCATTACTCACCTGTTAGCATACGCAAAAAGTTTAGATGATGTGGAATCAGAGGATTCCGAATATTGCGACACAAGGGAAAAGCTTTTATCTTATCTGCTGAAAGAATATACACCGGCACAGTTAGTAAGTGCAGGGCTTTTAAATAAAAATGGTTTAGTGTTTCCGGATAAGAGCATTTTGTTTTTCCACTATAACAGCATTAGTTTTAACATTGAGAATCTCACCAGTAGGAATTATGGAGAGTGCAGAATGAAAAGCACAAAGCTTTCCGGAGTACCTTTCGAGAATTGGGAAAGTTGGGAAATATCTAATGCGACACCGGAGATCTATATATTTGAAGGAATAATTGACGCTGTTTCTTTCTGGCAATATTACAATCATTTTGACTTGGAAGCTCATAAGCTGATTTCTACTTGCGGAAAACCTAAAAAGGATTTTATTGATAAGCTGATAAAGGAAAATCCTAACTCTGAGATTAATCTATGTTTTGATAATGACAGCTCCGGCAAAATGACAGTTGAGAAATTAAGAGAACAATATCCGAGAATAAACTATTTTGATGTTTCCGGAATAAACGAAAATGCTAAGGATTGGAATGATATTGTGAAGTTCGCTAACTGAGTTTAATCTTAGTTTCCAACAGGCCAGCGCTCCTCAGAAACACTTTCGTTTTCACTTCTTTTAAACTACGAGAAGAAGTCGTTATCTAACACAGATTACATTATATTTATCTTTTTTATCATGCAGAAAAATATAACCGTGATTAAATGCACATTCCCAGCCAACATCAGAATCGTTTAATTTGGAAGAGGAAGACCAGTAAATATCAGATATAATATAAGGAAATAAACTTGAAGGCTCAAATATACTTCTATCAACAATAGTTCTCAGGTGGTACATTTCTGGAAGCTTCCAATCATCAAATCCGGCATAATCCAAATCTTCACAATAAGATAATGCTTCTGACCAATTTTTTTCTTTTACTACAGATTTTGTCCATTGAAGAAGCGTCTTTTTATCAACAACAATTATATTATCTTCAACACCTTCCTCCGCGTATCTATTTCCTTCTGAATTTTCTGAAAAAGAACCCCTTACACAAATTAGTGACTTTGCTTCTGCTTTGGAAGCACCACCCGTTTTTCCATAATTAAAATCAACAAAAAAAGCATAGTCATTATCAACAGCAAGTACACCTGAAGTCCAAAAAACAATGGAACCTATATGCGGGAAGTCACTTGCAGGACTACTTTTGGAGATGTTTACTAATGATTCTAATTCATAACTGTCAGGAAGTCTCCAATCGCTTTTATTTGAATACTCAATGCTGTCACAATAATCTATTGCTTGTTGCCAGGTCTTATTATCAACAGCCGTTTTTGTCCATTCAAGTTTAGTATATTTGTCAGACACAATGATCTCATTGTTTCCTGATTCAGAAAAACGATCCACTATTGTTTCGGGATTAACATACGGTGAGTACCAACATTGAGACTGACATTGAAAACCAGATTCATCACCACCACAGGAAATAATCATAAAAAAACCAATTAAAACAACGATAATTTTTCTCATTTTTTTCTCCATTCTTGGAAATATTAATTCTTGCTAAGAATATCACATTAAAAATATTAAACCAGTTTGTGAGTAGATGTTATCACGCAGTTTCCTTTATAATGTAGATCTGGGGAATATATACACTTATTATATATAAGTCTTTGGGGGTCATTAGCTTTATATGAAAAGATTAGAATCTTTTTTTATATAGCCGGATACTTATTGAAAGATACAGATCTCAAGTCTTCCAAGTATTGCTAATCCGAAATACAGAGAGAACAAGTTTTTGTTATCCTTATACATATAATTAAGATCCTTTTTCTCTGTAACAGATCTCAGCTCTCTAAGTATAACACTCTCAGCTTTAGAAATATCTACAGGGTAAAGTTTATTATATTTTTCAAGTAACCGGCAAAGCTCTTTCATGTCTTCCTTATTAATTGTGCTTTGAATTACTGGCAAATCATTCTGAAACATACGGTTTCCGATAGAACAGATTTTCAATGCAATGTCTTTCTGAATCTCTGAGCAGTCCATAATTTCCTCCAGATAAATAAAGAAATATATAGTTGAGAGGTTTTTTATCAAAAAAAATATGATCAATCTTTATCGTATAGAATTCCATAAGCTTTACATGCTCTTTCCATTCCACCTTTACATGCAATTTTAAAATATTTTTCAGCCTTTTTATAATCTTTAGGAACATAGTCTCCTTTGTAATATAAAGATCCGAGATAAAAACAGGAATAGTAATTATCTCCATCACAAGAGTCATCTATAAGGTTAAAGGCTTTTTTAAAATTCTTATGCACTCCGTCACCTAAGATATAAAGAATTCCTAATTTTCTGCAAGCAACATAATCATCACTGTCACACTCTTTTATTAAGCGATATACTCTGGGGTTGAATCTTTTAAGAAGCTCATTTATAATTGGATCTTCCCAGTTTGTAGCAGTGATATTTGTAATAAGAACTCTTTCAGAAACTACTTCAACATTAAGCTCATCTTTAGATATCTCTTCAAAAAAAACAGCAACAAACTCTCCCCAACTTAATAAAGTTATACCATTTTTTGCTACGAGATAGCCCTTATTAAAAGAGCCATTAACTGTTTCTAAGCCAAGATGGGAAATAATACTTGGAAGCTTTTTATAAAAAGTTCTCCTGTCTGTCTCAAGCTTAACTTTAGTTCCAGTACCCCTTTTTTTAAGCATAGTGCTTGGACTCGCACAGCTTAAAGAAAAAAAGAAAGCTCCTAAAATAACAGAAATAAATAAAAATCTCTTATAAAATAAAGACATTTTAACACCTTTAACGAATAATATTACACAGCAACAATATTGTTGTTATGTAGTAAATCAATGTTTTTTTGAGTTTTTGGAAACCATAAAAAAAGAGTTTTTTTCAAAGAACCAAAGTTTTAACACAGACACTTTTTTTAACATCAAACACAATCCTCTGATTTAAAGCCGGATAAGTGAAAAATCACCGCTTGTAAAACCGCTTGTAAATCTGCTTGTAATGCGACAGTATTCATTAATGTTTTAGATCGTTAAAGAAAAAAAAGATTTCTTGCTGAATAATGTGTAAGTTGTTGAAATCACAACAAGAAAAATGGTAACCCGTAGGGGAGTCGAACCCCTGTTACCGGCGTGAGAGGCCAGCGTCCTAGGCCACTAGACGAACGGGTCACACAAAAAATGGATCCCGGACTAGGATTCGAACCTAGATAAACGGAACCAGAATCCGTTGTCTTGCCATTGGACGATCCGGGATCAACAAAAAAATCAATAGACTCTAGCAAAGCTCTTTCCATCCCACGAAATGAGATAGATCTTGTGCCAACGTGCGGTTTCCTTCAGGTTGTAAAAAACAAAGACCTGAAAGTCTTTTTCGTTTATCTGGAAATCTTCCTTTATATAGGAATTTCCGACAAACTTAGTACGAATCTGTCTAAGCGAAGTCTTAAAATTCTTCGCCAGCTGATACTTCCCTTCAGAAACTTTGACAGCCTGATTAGGAAGAATCCTCAGATTCATATCCGCAGCATAAAGTCCTGTGCTTAACAGTAAAAGAACCACTAAAGCGACGGTTTTGTAGCATAAACTATAAACATTGTCAAAAGAATTTGATTTCATCAAAACAACTCTCCGTGTTTATTGAAGAATTTAATCATAATCTGGCAGAAAGCACTGCGACTATTTGCTCTGATTCTGGAGCTCTTTGATCTTTTCCTTAAGAGCTTTTTCTCTTTCCCAAATTTCCTTAAGCTGTTTTCTGGCCTCTTCATCAGCCTTCTTGGTATCTTCGATAAGTTTTTTAAGCTTTGCTCTTTCCTTATTTTCTACTGCAAGTTCTTCTTCTCCGATCTTGTTTCCATCAACAAGATAGAAACTGTAACTCAACGGCTGATCCGGATCCCACTCTTTAGGAAGATCCTTAATCTTTGTCTTAAAAATCTTAACACTGCTTGGAAGAAGTGAAGATCTAAGGCCTTCATATCTCATATCTGTAACTGCAAGAAACCTGTCAGCCCAGATAACATCGCCATTGGAATCTTTAAATTTAACTCTGATACCAACTCTGATCATATCGAGGTCTTTACTTCCATTAAGGATCGTTCCAATGAGCTCTGCCCAGCCTTCACGTCCCTGAATTCTCTTTCCAACGATCTCATCGATCTTGATAAGACCTTTATAATCTTTAAGAAGATCTGTAAGTCTCGTATCTTCTTCTTTCTTTTCCATGATGTCACCCATCACGTCCTGCTGTTCAACTTTAAACTGTTCACCCTCTTTCACAACTCTAACTGTGAAAATAAGAGATTCATCCTGATTCATTGCTGCAGCCATACGACCGACGTTGGAAGTTCTTCCTGTTGCTTCCATGAAAGCTTTTGTCTGCTTGTCGATAACGATAGCAGCCTTTGCTGTTCTTATCTTCTTTCCAACTTTTCCTTTGTATCTTCTTGTTACCCAGTCTTTATAATCATCAAAAGTTACAACCTTTTTCATCTCAGCTGAGAGCATTTTGTCGTAAACATCCTTGACTGTTCCCTTCTGTCCATCAACTGCATCTCTTACATTGTAAACGTAACTCTGAATAAAATCATCAACCTTGTCCTGAAGCTTTTTCTCAGTTTTACAACCTGAAAAAGCTAAGGCGATAAGCGCAACAAACAATAATGCCAGTAATTTTCTCATCTAACTCCTCCTATTCCTAAAAAAACACCAATTGAACAAAAATATAGTTACTTGATTCTTATGTCAAGAATATAGTTCCCTATCACATTCATTGCCTCGACATTGGAACTTTCTGTCATGTAAGGACGCACCTTTACCGTGTATTTCTCACCTTTTTTAACGTCCCAGGTCAATCTGCTGTACCTGTTGAACTTTAGAAAATCTATCATCTCGTCGTTTTCATCAACCAGATAAGGCCCTTTGTAAAGATAGATAACCGTATCAATGTTATACTCCATTGGCGTCCCGCCGGATGACGTTGTCAGATAGAGCGTTCCATCTTTGGGAGCCACTATGTCAAAACTGTTCTCGATAAAATAGTTGTCCGTATCAATAAAACCCTGATAGGAACCATCCCCGTCGTAAACTACAGACTCATCGCTAAAACCGTTTTCCCACTTGTGAAAATTCTCTTCAACTGGAGCTATCCTAAGCGTCATAGAGTTCTCAGAGTTCTGATCGCAGTTTTTATAGTATAATCCAAGTGTTAAAGATTCTGTCTTTTCTGATCTCCTCATAAAGAAATGAGTGTTGTCATCCGGCTCAATAAAAGCATAGGGAAGCAGATCAGAACTAAAAACATGAAAACCTGCAGGACTTGTTTTTCCAAGAGCCTTTATTTCAAAAACATCACCTTCCTCCGGCATATTCCATTTGAAAAAGCTCCAGCTGCAATCTTGCGATTCTATAGTTTTCAGAACTTTACCGTCCAGACTCATCAAAGTTTCAATTTCTCTGCCTTCACTAATACTCAACTCATATTCAAGACTATCCCCTTCAAGGATAATGTATGCTGAACCTGTAAAAGGCATGAGCATGTTAAGGTGATGATCTTCCTTTGCAGAAAGATTGCTAAATCTTAGTGGAATTATTGTCGAACCAGTCACGGGATATGTTCCTACCCAGATCTGGGCATCAAACGATCCTCCATCACCCGCCGATGTGTCAACATTGATGATCTGACCCTTAGAAAAATCAAACTTAAACCAGTCTTCATCGGGATCTTCACCATTTTTTACAAGTTTTCCTGTGACATTTTCCCGACCCGGCACATTTGCGTAGTTGTAAAAGTTATTTGCTTCGAGCTCCTCATTATCTTTCTGCTTTTTTAAAGACAGCCTGAACTCCTCATCTCCACTATTTCGCAGATCTGCAAGCAGTCTGGTAACAACACCAATATAGTTGCCATCTTTTGCAAATCCTTTATAAATGAGTGGATCAAGAAGGTTATCATAAAAACTCTCATCGTCATTTCCGGCGGCAAGTTCGCCACTGTTACAATCAATTACAAACATCGCCTTGTCTGTCAGAAATTCAACTGAATCAACATCAAGTTGAAAAGATCCGTTTGAATTAAAGATCGGCCTGAAAAAGTAACTTTCGCTGCTATCATTGTGAAAATTAAGCGTCAGACTTTCACCAACCACCAACCTGTCTGCTTCAAAATTACAGATAGAAGATGAAGAAACCTGAAAATAATAAGTAAAACCACTATAGAACTCATTTTCCGATGAAGTGTTTCTCCTGTCACCCACTTCAAAATACTGCCATCCGTTCACACTCGTAACAAACTTAGCAACGAACCTTCCCGGGGCATCAGAAATTACGAATTCACCATGACCTGCTGCATCAGAATGACCAACATAAAACTGAAAGTCCTCTGAATCACTTTGAAAAACAAGCGAAATCATCGTTCCTGCAGGTTTCCAGATTTTAAACAAGTCTGTATCCGCAGCTTCTTCCAGTTTTTCTATCTTTCCCCGATAAACGGTGCCTTCCTCAATTTCATTTGCCTCATAGGTTGCACTGTTAGGTTCTGTCTCATCAAACACATAGTCGTCAAGCAGTTCTGCATGGGAACATGAAACCATTAAAAGAAGTATCAGCAAAAAATATCTGATCATTTAGTACCGAACCAATCAGCAACAACAGATTTGTTGATCATTCCGACATGAACTTCCCTGATCACACCGTCCTCAATGAGAATCGATGTCGGAAGAACAGATATATTGAGATCATTAAAGAAATTTTCGTCTACAAGAAGATTGTCAAACTTTACATCGGCTGCCGGATAGTTCTCTCTTACAAAAGGACCTTTCATCACACCCACAACTCTGTATTTCTTAGAGATATCATTTAGATAGGGCATTTCTTTAACACAGGCTCCGCACCATGTAGCCCAGAAATTTACAAATACACGACCCTTGGAAACATCAAAGGCAATAGCTTTATTTGTCACCGGATCGTGACCGCTTACATTAGGCATCTCAGTACCAGGTAGAGTTATCCTTGCTCCATAGTAGTTAAAAATATTGTATCCCAGAAGGAGAACAACGATAATTGAAATAGCGACAGTTATAATCCTGTCCTTTCTTCTTCTTTTTTCAGCTTGATCTGTCATTTTAGTATATAAGATTTTGATGTTCAACAAAGATGCAAGTGTTCATGATTGTTGGAATTTTTGCATCCTCAAGGATTTTCTCAGCATTTTCATTATAAACACCAAGCTGAGCCCAAAAAGCCCCGCATCCTCTAACAACTGTGTCTTTTGCGATATCTTCAAGATACTCGCTTCTGCGAAAAATGTTAACAATATCAATATCAATATCCGCAGGGATATCGTTTAAGGAACCGTAGGCCTTTTCCCCCAGAACTTCACAAATCGTTGGATTTACAGGAATTATTCTATACTTGCCTGTATTCTGCAGATATTTCCCTATTCTGTTGCTTGTCCTTTCCGGCTTATTGCTCAGACCCACGATTGCGATCGTTTTTGCCTTTTTAAGAATTTTTTTCATATCAGTCATTTATCTTTCCTCCACCCCATTTCAAATTCAAATTTCTGGACACTCAAAATTTTCCGAATCATCAGGAAGATGATCAAAGACGAGTCCATTAACTACCCAGAACTCACGCTCCGGTGTTGTAAAATTAACTGAACCGCAAGCTTTTCCCCAGTCTGCATCTACCAAAGGGTCTCCATTATTAAAAACGAACTCTACATCTCCAGTATAACTGATCTTTCGTATACGCTTAAACCAGTTTCCACAATCTGAAGGACCTACCATACCCTCTGAAACCATATCCAGTCCAGGAGTTGTCGTCCAGGTTCCACCAACATTGTAATGGATCTTCGGAGCAGTCCAGCCCGTACAGTAATGAGCAATAAAACCAATAGGTTCAATACCAGTATTTCCCGAATCACCAGTGTTTCCAGTATCACCAGTATTGCCTGTGTCTCCTGTATCTCCTGTATCTCCAGTATCTCCAGTATCTCCGGTATCTCCTGTATCTCCTGTATTTCCTGTGTCACCTGTGTTTCCTATGTCAGTATCGTCTATTTCGTCTATGTCTGCCCCAGTATTTCCAGTATTTCCTGTATCTCCTGTATTTCCTGTATCTCCAGTATCTCCAGTATCTCCTGTATCTCCAGTATTTCCTGTGTCTCCAGTATCACCCGTATCTCCAGTGTCTCCTGAATCTTCGACACAGATACCATCGGTACAGATCTCACCATCATCACAATCAAGATTGTTAAAACAGGTGTTATCATCATCCTTACATGCCCATATAACAAAAAGCGATAGAAAAATTACTGTCAACATTTTTACTTTCATTTTATCCTCCGTTTTATCCTTTTACACCACCGGCGGTAAGTCCACCGATAAGATGTTTCTGAAGTACAAAGAAAAGAGCCATCACTGGAACCGAAACAATAATTGCTCCAGCGGCGAAGTGCCCCCATTCAGTTGAATAACTTCCCACGTAATTCTGGAGTGTTACAGGAAGTGTGAAAGCTCTTTCATCTCCAAGAAAAGTTGCAGCCAGAATAAATTCATTCCACGCTGTCATAAAGCTGAAAAGTGCCGTCACAACAATTGCAGGACGAGCCAGCGGCATAATGACCTTGAAAAATATTGTCCACTGTGAAGCTCCATCAATAAGTGCAGCTTCTTCAAGATCTTTTGGAATCGTATCGAAATAACCTTTAAGCATCCAAACGCAGAAAGGGATCGCAGTAGTAGAGTAAACAAGAATAAGGCCCGCCATGCTATTTAAAAGCCCAAGCTTATCAAGCAGAATATAAAGTGGGATCGCCATTACAACACCTGGAAACATCTGAGAGATGAGAAACATCTTCATTCCAAGACTTTTTCCGGGAAATTCAAACCGTGAAAACGCATATCCAGCAGTAGTTGCAAGAGTTATCCCAAGAAGAGTTGTCGCTCCGGAAATAATAACTGAGTTTAAAAACTGTCTTCCAAAAAGCCATCCACCCTGAGAATCTGAAGTAAAGATGACATCTTTAAAGTTGATCAGTGAAAATTCTGTCGGAAGCGGGTTTGCAGAGAGAGAAAAGCCCTGCTCAGGACTCAGAGCCATTTTAATGACCCATAGAACAGGATAGATCACGGCAAAACAGATGACAATAAGAGTGGAGTGCATCATAAAAATTTTAAGAAGTCCAACTTCCGCTTTTTTTACCATCAGCAATCTCCAGACAGATAATAACCTTTCGATTCTATTAAAAAACAAGGCTTTTTTCAAGAAACATTTATTCTAATATTAAATATGATAATATATTCCGAATTTCAAGTAGGAGATATTATGAAGAATTACATTCTGGCAATTGATGCGGGAACAACGAGTTCAAGAGCAATAATTTTTGACAAAACCGGCGTTATCATTGCAGTTTCACAGAAAGAATTCCGACAGATCTATCCTAAACCTGGCTGGGTTGAACATGATCCCGTTGAAATCTGGAATACTCAACTGGCGATAATTAAAGATGTTGTCTCAAAAGCTGGCGTTAACCCTAGAGATATCTCGGCAATTGGAATTGCAAATCAGCGTGAGACCACTGTCGTATGGAATCGTGAAACCGGTGAACCAGTATATAACGCGATTGTCTGGCAATGCCGTAGAACTGCTTCGATTTGTGATCAATTAAAGAAAAAAGGTCTGGAAAAAAAGATAAAAAAATCAACTGGACTTGTTCTTGACGCTTATTTTTCCAGCACAAAAATTAAATGGATCCTTGAAAATGTGCGTGGCGCACAAAAAGCAGCTCAAAATGGAAAACTTATTTTTGGAACGATTGATACGTGGTTACTTTACAACCTGACTGGTGGCAAAGTTCACGCAACAGATGTTTCTAACGCATCAAGGACCATGCTCTTTAATATCGAAAAAATGGAATGGGACAGTAACATCCTGAAAGAATTGAACATTCCAGACAGCATGCTGCCTGAAGTTAAAGCATCCAGCGGACTGTTTGGAAAAACTGATTCAGCTATTTTTGATGGAGTTAGTATCCCAATAACAGGAATTGCAGGCGATCAACAGGCTTCACTTTTTGGACAAGCCTGTTTTTCAAAAGGTCAAGCAAAGAATACATATGGAACAGGCTGTTTTATGATGATGAACACCGGCGAAAAGATCGTTCGTTCAAAAAAAGGACTCTTATCAACTGTCGCCTGGCAGATCGGAGACAAAGTCACATACGCCCTTGAAGGATCGATCTTTATTGGTGGAGCCGTTATTCAGTGGCTCAGAGATGAAATGCGAATGCTCGACAGCGCTCCTGACAGCGAATATTTTGCAACGAGAATCAGCGATAACGGCGGAGTTTATGTTGTTCCGGCCTTTGTCGGACTGGGCACTCCTTACTGGGATATGTATGCCCGAGGAACTATTACCGGACTCACCCGGGGAACTGGAAAATATCATATAATCAGGGCAGCACTTGAATCGATCGCCTACCAGACTAAAGATGTTTTCGAGACCGTTCACAGTGAATGTGGACTGACATTATCAGAGCTCAAAGTTGATGGTGGAGCGTGTTCAAACAACTTTTTAATGCAATTTCAAAGCGACATGCTTAATACTCCTGTTTTCAGACCGCAGGTAATCGAAACAACGGCCTTGGGAGCAGCCTACCTTGCCGGACTTCACACAAGATTTTGGAAAGATCTGGAAGTTATTGAAAAAAACTGGAAAGTTGATAAGAAATTCGGTTCAAAAATGAGCGAAGCAGATAGATCAAAATATTACTCAAAATGGAAAAAAGCGGTAAAAAGATCAAGAAAATGGGAGGAAGAAAAGTGATGGAAAGATTCAAGTATGAAGGAAGCGAACATCTTAAAATAAGTGCCACAAAATGGATTCCGGAAGGTGAAATAAAGACTGTCGTACAGATTGTTCACGGAATGAATGAACACGTGGAAAGATTTTCAGAAGTAGCTGAATTTCTTAATAAAAAAGGTTTTGCAGTTTACGGTGAAGATCACAGAGGTCATGGGCATACAACTGAGATAAAGAAAGATCTCGGGCATTTTTATGATAAGGACGGTTTTCCAAAGATAATGAACGATGTCCACGGTCTTACTGAAGTGATAAAAAAAGATTATCCAAAAACTCCGATCTTTCTCCTGGGACATTCAATGGGTTCTTTTATCAGCAGAAATCTCATTACACTTTTTCCAAACGATTTCAAAGGAGTTATTCTTTCAGGAACAGGTAGTTACAGCAATCTGGAAGTCAATATTAGCAAAAGCCTTCTTAAACTTCTTATGCTTATTTTCGGCCCGAAAAAAGTGTTTCCCTACTTTTTCACAAATAGCATGAACAATTTTAACAAAGCATTTGAACCGAGAAAAACAGACTATGACTGGCTTAGTACCGATCCAAAAGTTGCAGACGAATTTATGGAAGATCCACTTTGCGGAACTATGGACAGCCTCGGATTTTACAGAGACCTTATCGACATGCTTGATAATATGCAGAAAAAGAAAAATATCGCACGTATCCCGAAAGATATGCCAATGTTTATTTTTTCAGGAAGCATGGATCCCGTCGGGAAAAATGGAAAAACCGTAACGACCGCCTATGAGAACTATAAAAAAGCAGGAATTAAAGATATCACATTTAAACTGTGGGAAGGATATCGCCACGAAGTTCACAATGAACCTATTAAACTTGAACTTTTTCAGGAAATTGTCGAGTGGATCGAAAAAAGGATCTAATCTGTCAAAACTTCTCTAAAAATATTAATCCCAAGCTGACCAAAGTCATTATTTCCCCAGCAATAGGCAGTTCCCTCAGCATCAAGACCACAGGCAAAAACATCACCTCCAAAAATTGACGAAAAATCAACTGAAGTATTTATTTTTTCAGGAAATACATTCAGATTATCACTTTCCACGGTAATACCATTTATGTCATCATCATTTCCATTACACTGTCCCCAGCAATAGAAAGATCCATCTTCAGCCAAAGCATAATTTGCATAACTGCCTTTTGTGAAAGAAGTAAACTTCAGAGTCGTATTAACTTTAATCGGGACTGAACTGTTGTCCAGCGTTCCATCTCCCAACTGTCCGTAACCATTATATCCCCAGCAATAAATATCACCATTGGTTGTCAATCCACAGGTATCATCAGATCTAGTTCCGATATCCTGAAAAACTTCATCAGATAGTATCTTTACTGGGAGAAGCACATCATTATTACCGCTTACGCCATTTCCTATCTGGCCTTTACTGTTTGCACCCCAACAGTAAACACTTCCGTCATCTACTAAACCACAGGTATGATTCTGACCGCAGGTTATGATCTGAAAACTCAAAGTGGTATTAACTTCCGTCGGAACAACACTATCCTCTTTGGTACCATCTCCAAACTCTCCGTCATTGTTTTTGCCCCAGCAGTAGGTCTTTTCATCAGTTGCAATTCCGCATGTATGTGATTTTCCACTAGGCAAACTTTCAAAATGTAAATCGGTATCAACCTTTTCAAACGCATATCCACTTGTTGTTGCACCTCTCCAGCAGTAAGCAACTCCTGTTGAATCAAGACCGCATAGATAACCTTCATTTGCGCTTATCGACTTAAAAGATATTTCAGAATCGATCTTTTTAGGATAAAGCTCAATATTTATAAGCCATTCATGTGGATCTGTGCCAAAAGATTCGCTTAAACCCCATATATAAACTTGTCCCGCGGAATCCAGACCACAATTAAATATCTCACCCATGGCAAGAGCTGTGAATTTAACATCAGTTTCAACAGCTTCCGGAACTTTATAATAATCTCGATATCCTGTTCCCAATTCTCCATCAGCCCCACTTCCCCAACAATAGGCAACACCGTCTGCACTTAAACCGCATGTATGGTAAACACCTGATGAAATTGAACTAAAAGTTAGATCTGATTCAATCTTTGTCGGAGATAATATTCCATTTATTGTACCGGCAGCTGAGATCCCTGACTGCCCGATCATGTTATATCCCCAACAGTAAGCTACACCACCTGCATCCAAACCGCAGACATGATCAATTCCTGGACTTATTTTTTCAAATTTTATGCTTGTATTTATCTTTGCAGGTGTCAACTCAAACGAATCTGCTCCTGAAGTTCCATTTCCAAGTTGTCCATAGTTATTTCTTCCCCAACTGTAAACATCGCCTAAATCGGTTAATCCATAGCTGTTTCCGGCACTCAAAACTATCTGCTTAAAAAGAACTGCTGTGTTGACTTTTACCGGTGAAAAACGGTTCTCCTTCGAATTATCTCCTAATTGTCCAGATTCATTAAAACCCCAGCAGTAAACCTCTCCACCATCTGTCAAACCACAGGTATGATGATTTCCACAGGATATATCCTTAAACTGCATCTCTATATTCACTGCTGTCGGCTCATAAACACCTGTTGAATCACCGAAATCACCTATTCCGAGAGCTCCATACTCAGTACGTCCCCAGCAGTAGGCCTTTCCACTCATATCCAACCCACAAGTATGACCTCCTCCTGAAGCTAAAGTTGAAAATTTAATAGTAGTATTTACCCGGTAGACATAAACAGAGTCTTCTTCCTCAACACCTGTTTTTTTACAGGAGCTGTCACCCCAGCAATAAGCCGTTCCTGCTTTATCCAATCCATAAGAATGAGTACCGGATGAAAAGATTCTCTCAAATTTAACTGAAGTAAAAACCTCTGAAGGAACAAGAATCCTGTTTTCATCAGGAACATTTTCCATTCCAAGCATTTCATCAACATTATAGCCCCAGCAGAAAACATTGTTATCCTGATTTAAGCCACAGGTATAGCTACTCCCTGCAGAGATCTGAATGAACTTTTCTAAAGGATAACTGTAATCGACATCAGGTTTTTCAATGTCAACATCCTCGTCCTGTTCTTCTTCGGTGAATTCATCTGCATCTTCGGTTTCAGTATCTTCGGCTTCATTATCTTCAATTTCAGTATCATCTGAGTATTCTGAATCATCACTGAAAATAACATCATCAGACTCTTCATAATCTTTCTCGGGATATATATCTTCTTCGGTCAAAACATTGTCTGGTTCAGCCTGATCATTATGCAAATCAACGCTTTCATTATCATCATCTTTTAATGATGAATTCTCTGTTGTGCATGAAATAGATAAAATAAGAATAAATAAAACAATTAAAAGTCCTTTCAACTTCACCTCCACTTTTTTCTGGTAATCTAAATATACCAATATCAAAGTGTTTTTGTCAAATTCTAATTTAAAATCTATTCACAAATTTTATGAGATTAATCAGATATCGTATTTTCCATAAAAACCATCTGGCTGAGGCCCTAAATCATAGTCTCTGAGCCATTTTTCGAGCTTTTCTGTGTCTTTAAGAAGTGCTGAGGTTTTCTTCATCTGTTTCTTAAAAACATTAAAACGTTTCCCTTGAAGTTTCGGTGTCGCAATCATTTTTTTCTTCAATGGATTCAACCACTTACCTCGAGGACTTTTTATTCCGAAGTGAAGATGCGGACCTGTTACTCTTCCAGTTCTGCCCATTAATGCAATTTTCTGCCTAGGCTTAACACTTTGGCCCTGTTTTACGAGCTGTTTGTACAGATGCAGATAGTATGTTTTTGTTCCATCAGCGTGTTTTAATACTATTTTTTTACCACCGAGAGCGGTTCTTGTAACTTCCACAACAGATCCCTGTGCAACAGCATAGACAGGTGATCCTGTCGGGCCGCCGTAATCGACACCGTTATGAAAGGATCTTCTGCCTGTTACGGGATGTCGTCTATATCCAAATGGACTTGTAACATGAACTCTGTCAACGGGAAGTCTCAGTGCGTTTGCAATAAGCGCCTTTCCATCTTTTGTATAGTGCGCATTAAAAGCTGACTTTTCATCTTCATCTTCATATCTGTATGCTTCATTAAACCCGGCTCTTCTTCCTTCATAACTCACATAGAGTATTTTAGAGCCTGGAACACGTTCATTATTGTAGAACTTGTCTTCAATAAGTATCCGGTATTTATCATTTTTTCTTGCATCTGTCCTAAAACTGACAACACAGCTTAGAATTCCGTTGGTAACGGCTCTGATAGTTCCGGTTACATCTTCTCTATCGATCAGTGCCTGATTTAAAGTTGTTTCGATCGGACCTTCGACGATCCTATATCTTTTTTCAGTTGGAAGTATCTTAGGCGTATATTCCAGCTTGCCTGTTTTGGGATCTCTTTTTAAGATATGAAAAGTTATGATATCCGGATAATATACAAACTCTTCAACTTCACCATCTTTTGAGATCTTCACCTTAAAGTCTTCACCTGCCTTAAGATATCTGAGATCGACCTTAAATCTCATAGCATTACTGATTTCCATTGCATGGCGGAGCTGAATTCCGGGAAGTTTGAGGAGAGCTTCCTCAAAACCTTTATGCGGAAGGATCTTGCCATGAATATATCCACTCTTATCCGCTATTTCACAATCCTTTATAATATCTTCGTCAACCTGCTCATTATCTGAAAATGTGGATTCCTCTTCTTCAACGTTCTTTTTTACAGGAGCACTTTCAGGTCCCGGCGCTTCGATTTCAGCTTCCTTTTTGCTGCAATTTGCGTCGATATCAGGAGTTTCGGTCTTTTCCTGCTTTTTATCAGGGATTTGTGCTTTCTCTTCTTTTTCCTGAACTTTTTCAGGAACCTCTTGTGCTTTATCAACAGGTTTTTCGTTATCTTCATAGAAAACTACGAGAAGAAACAGAAGCACCACTACAAAAAGAAGAACAACAGGAAGTCTATTAGGTTTTCTTGACATTAAGGCAACAAAGTTTCAATTAATCAATAACAAGCTCGACACTGGAAATTAGCAGAAAAACACCTAACAGTCAACAAACCTTCTGGCACCTATTGACAAAGGGAGCCAAAAAGCTGAGAATTTGTCTGACAAATGGGTTTTGAGGCAAAAATGAACAAGGTTTTAATACTTTCAGGAGCAGGACTTTCTGCTGAATCGGGAATAAGAACTTTCAGGGATTCTAATGGCCTATGGGAAGAGTATGACATCATGGAAGTCTGTTCAGCACAGGGTTTTGCAAAAGACAGGCAAAAAGTTCTGAACTTTTATGACCAGAGAAGAGCGGACATCTCAGAGAAAAAACCCAACGAAGCTCACCTGATGATAACTGATTTGAAAAAAAAACACCCTGGAAATATTCATGTCCTTACACAGAACGTTGATGATCTGCTTGAAAAGTCCGGATGTCCGGATGTAATCCACCTTCACGGAACCTTAAGAGACCTCAGATGCGAAAATTGCGGAAACATCTGGGATATCGGATACGGATCAATAAAAGGAAAAACCTGCCCTAAATGTGGAACTTCAAACACCAGACACAACGTTGTCATGTTTCACGAACCGGCACCCGCCTATGAGCTTCTCTATGAAACTATTTCAAAATGCGCGACGGGCCTTTTCATTGCAATTGGAACCTCAGGACAAGTCATAGATGCAGGGGGAATTGCAGATTACTTTAAACTTTCAATTCTCAACAACCGCGACCCCGAACCAATCATGGACAAAGCTTTTACAAAAGTCTTTCATGAAAATGCGACAACAGCAGCACCGAAAATTGCAGAACTTGTTGAGGAATTTATAACAAGCGGGTATTTTTAGAGAAAATTTTCTTCAGTTCAACCATTTTCACTTTTGGTAATTCCGCTTTTTCACAAATTTGTTTCCAGATTTCTAAAGAGTTTTTTACCTCGGAAATAACATCAATCGTTTTGGTTTTATCTATTCCCGCATTTTTCGCAACAGACAATACATCGTCAATATTAATATTTTTGCCTGCACCATTTACAGTCATGCTGTGCTCTCCTCCTGGACCTTCAGAAAAAGTAAGATCATAGGCAGGAGCAACCTTCCATTTTTTCTTCTCCAGATCATAAATATAGGAAAAGTTCTTCACATGGTCATCTCTATTGTTTGTGATTATGTTAAAAACCATTCTTCGAAACATTTCACAAACATCATTTTCACTTTTAGTCAGTACCCTTGTTACTTTCAAAAGATCATTATAATCAGCAGACGGAATTCTAAAATTTGAGTGTACAAGATTGCCAAAAGTATGAATATGATATCTAGAGTTGTTCCCGCCCCTATCAAAACGTTTTATTCCAAAAAACGACCGTGGATTGTGTCCTTCAAACATTCTGGTGTCAGGAACACCTATTCCCGCTTTTTCTGCCAGCATAAAATATGCATACTCAATCTGAGTACTAAACTCGATATCATATTTAGAATTAAACTTCACCATCCAATGCTCATAACCTTCCGGCAGCAAATTTTCACCTGAAATTATTTTCCCTTCAATCGGATGATATCCTACAAGAACTTTCGGTCTTGCTCCTCCCGGACTTCCACCGGCCTTTAAAAGCTCCGGAAGCACTTCACTTTCTGTGCCTGAAAGTATTTCCTGGGAATTTTCATATATATTCTGAAGGTCGATCATTTTTCCAAATTTTTCATCACTATCCGTTGGCGGATAGTAAGTAAGAGCGCCCATTGTGGAAGATCCCAGCCAGGCAAGTTTATCCAAAGTTGAAAATGAAGCTAAAGACTGCCCTTTTTTTCTAAAATAGCGATCAAGCAGAAGCAGGCCCCAGCCATCTGGAAGAGAATCATCAAAAAGTCCCCAGATCGGACCAAAATCTCTGTCAGAATGTTCAAAAGCACCCTTTTTTAAAGGAAGGAAAAACGGAGAAAGCTCAACACCTTTTTTAATAAAATCAGGATCATACTCAAAAAATAACCCTGAACGAACTTCCACTAGTTGTCCCACATTAAAACTATTTTTTTCATCAGATCGAAATACAACATTAAGACTTTTCATATCGTTCCTCTCTTCGGTATTTTCTCACCATAACGTTTTTTAACATCGGAAAGAGTTCTGATTCGTGGGAAATTGAAAAGAGATTCAAATTCAGGAAGAGCATCAAGAACAAACGCAATTTTCAGCATACTCACAATTGAAACTTTCCCTGTTGTTTCAAAGTGCTTGATGGAACTATCAGGAACTCCAGACATCGTTGAGAGTGTTTTTCTCGTATAGCCTTTGAAAAGACGCAACTGTTTACACTTATCCGCAAGGTATTTTGACATTTCAATTGGTGTTTTTCTATCAACTTCAGGCTTAAGCATACAGCATCCTCACAACTAGTTATAGTTAATATCTTATCTTTTAAAGGGTTTTTGTCAAGCTTGTCGACAATATATTATCTTTTATTTAGAAAACCTCCGCCAACAAATTCTACTTTGACAAATTCGCCCTTTTAATATAGTTTAACAAAGAACGCATAAAACGGCTGGAGAAAGAAAATGAAAACAATGTTGGTTTTATTAACATTTTTAACAATATCATGTGGCAATTCAGAGGTTGAAATTTCTTCTGATAACGATAGCTCAGATGCGGAAATCATTAATGAAAGTGAATGGTCTGCTCTTGCGACAGGCGGACAGCACACCTGCGGAATAAAATCAGGAGAACTTTACTGTTGGGGAGCGAATTATATTGGACAATTCGGTAATGGAACCCTAACAGAAACAGCTCAGACAACTCCTTTAAAAATAGGCACTGAAAATGACTGGACAGACATTTCATCTGGTTATGAACACACCTGTGGAATAAGATTAGGTGAACTTTACTGCTGGGGTAATCTTTATTATGCTACCCTGATTCCGGAAGTGGATGAAGAAATGCTGAGACCGGGAAGATTCGGGGATGATAGCGACTGGACAGATGTTGTGTGCGGCTTCAGACACACCTGCGCAATAAGAAGCGGAGAACTATATTGCTTGGGCAATAATTACAGTGGAGAACTTGGTATCGGGTCATACGAAAAACAGGATCTACCTGCTAAAGTTGGCTCAAGCGATAAATGGACAACTGTTTCATGTGGCTATGAACACACCTGTGGAATAAACAGCGGCGAACTTTTTTGCTGGGGCGAAGGATATGACTGCCTGGAAGGATGTTCCGTTACAAAGCCTTTTAAGATTGGTAATGAGAAAAACTGGAGTGATGTTTCCGCTGGCGGATCTAGACCTTTTGCAATAAGAAACGGGCAGATATACAGCTGGCATACGGATTATGGAAACAATGAAACTGTTGAAACCATGTTGATTGACAGCAACAAAGACTGGACATCTGTTTCCAGTTTTCTTACTCACACTTGTGGAATTAGAGATGGAGAACTTTATTGCTGGGGAAGAAACCGTTCAGGGCAAGTTGGAGATGGAACAAATGAAAAAAAGGACTCTCCGGTAAAAATAACACAAAATTCAAAATGGACATTAATTTCAACAGGAATGGATCATTCATGCGGCATTAACGGAACAACTCTCTACTGTTGGGGCAACAATGAGTTCGGGAAACTCGGCAATGGAGAAAATTCATTTTCGGAAGAACCTGTAAGAGTTGGCGATCATGGAGAATGGAGAGATGTTTCTGCAGGAGATTCTTTCGCATGCGGTATCAGAGCCGGAAATCTTTTCTGTTGGGGTTTCAACTACTCTGGAGAACTAAACGACGGAACAGAAATAGATAGACAAACGCCAGTTTCAACATTAAACCGATTAGGCTGGAGTTCCATTGAAACAGGTAATCATAGTGCTTGCGGAATAAAAACCGATAACGAACTTTTCTGCTGGGGACATATTGGTGATTTTGACAACAGTGAACAAACGTGGTCCTCAATTTCAATTTTTAAATCTGGGGCCTGCGGAATAAGTGACGGAAAATTACTATGTACGGACAGAAGAAATAACCCCTTCACTCAGATAGATAATAGTATTAAATGGAGCTATATTTCTTCAGATTATAACCGGGCATGCGGAATTAACGACGGAGAACTTTTCTGCTGGGGAGAAATGTTAAACACAGACCTCGGGATTGATTATGATGTTGACACAAGTTCACCGGTTAAAATCGGAGAATATAATGACTGGATAGAGGTTGAATTAAGCAGCTATCACATATGCGGGATACGCAATGGCGATATTTTCTGCTGGGGAAACAATGAAATCTTTTTCGAATTTGATAATAGCAATGAGAACTGGGATCATATTTCATTAGGCGGGAACCAGATGTGTGCGATAAAATCAGGCAAACTTTTCTGCACATATGATAAAAAAAGTTTTGACCAGATAGGAACTTCCTCAGACTGGACTTCTGTATCTGTAGGAGAAAATTTTGTCTGCGGAATCAGAAACGGTGAATTATATTGCTGGGGCAACAACAGCTCTGGTCAACTGGGAAACGGCAATGCTTGGGAACTTACACCAGTGGAAGTTTTAAATGATTAATAAATTTGGGGCATTACAATGAGATTCAGGTTAGCTTACATTTTAATGATCACATTGTTTTTCTTCATTTCCTGCGATGAATTAAAGAAGTATGACGCTGATAGTTTTTCAGCTGCTGATTCTGACACTTCTGAAAAACAGGACAAAGCTGAAGAAAAGGAAGAAGACAAAGAAGAAGAAAATGATGATGAAACGACAGTCATTGACGATAACTCAAATATGGATATTTCAGAAAATAAACCTGATGATGATACTGAAAACAATGAAGATCAGAACAACGATATTGATGATTATGAAGAACCTGACGACAATGGTTCAAACCTTTGCGGAACGAAAGATGCCTTATGCAGCACAGGCGAATCTAAAAGCTGTGTTTCGATAAATTCATCTATTTTTTCGGGAGGAACTGCAATCTGTCTGGACGACTGTTCCGAGTTTGATCTTACTTCCTGTGAATACAGCCATAATCAAATGGATTCAGGCTATTGGCACAACTGTCAGATAACAAACGGAAAACTTTTCTGCTGGGGCTCCAATTATTTAGGCCAGTTAGGTGACGGAACAAATATCAACAGATCTGTTCGAACTAGGATCGGAAAACTCGACGACTGGTCATTTGTTTCGTGTGGGCATTCTAACACCTGCGGAATAAGAAATGGTAAACTTTACTGCTGGGGGAGTAACAACGATGGGCAACTTGGGGATGGAACTACCCTAAACCGGAATACTCCAGTCCAGATAGGTGATAGTACCGGATGGACTTATATCAGTTCAGGAATGAACCATTCGTGTGGAATTAAATATGGCTGGCTTTTTTGCTGGGGACAGATAAACCCACCTGAAGACAAAACATCCCATCTTCTAGTCGGCTTCAACTCTGACTGGACACTTATTAAATCCGGTTATGGAAATTCCTGTGGAATAAGAAACGGAGAGCTCTACTGCTGGGGAAACAACTATTTTGGTCAAATTGGGAACGGCACTAGATATGATGAAGACGAACCTGTAAAGGTTAGTTCAAGCAACAGCTGGACAAGTTTAAGTATGAAAAGATTTCACGTATGCGGAATAAACTCAGGAGAACTTTACTGCTGGGGAGGGAACAGTTGTGGACAGATCGGCAACGGAGATAAAGGTCTTGATGTAGTTAGCACTCTTCCTGAAAAGATCGGCTCAGATAGTAACTGGGACATTATTAAAACCGGGATGCTTCATACTTGTGGAATAAAAAACAGTGAACTCTACTGTTGGGGAAACAACTCCTTCGGCAATTTCGGAAACGGAAGTGTTATCGACAGCAATACCCCTTTAAAGATCGGCACAGGATCTTCATGGAAAGAACTAACGCTTGGATTTTCACATACCTGTAGTGTAAAAAATGAAAAACTCTATTGCTGGGGAGGAAACAGTCAAGCACAACTTGGAAATGGAAAGAACTCTTTAAAAGACTCTCCTGATCAAATAAGTTCAGATAAAAACGCCGATAATGTCTCAGCAGGAAGTAGTTACACATGCTCAATTCTTGACGGAGAACTCTACTGCTGGGGGAACAATAGTTACGGACAGTTAGGAGACGGAACAAGCACTAACAAAGATGTTCCTGTAAAAATTGGAGATCAATCTGACTGGACTAATATTTCTGCAGGATATAAATTCACTTGCGGCATAAGAAGCGGGAAACTTTACCGCTGGGGAAAAAACATCACACTCGACGGAACTCCGAATATATTTGAGCCCTTACAAATGGGAAATGAAACTGACTGGACTGATGTTTCATCTTCACACTTTCACTACTGCGGAATAAGGTCTGGAGAACTTTTCTGTGCGGGCGAAAACTATTATGGAGAGATTGGAGACGGAACACATGAAGACAGAGAAAACCTAGTTAAGGTTGGTTCAGCCAATGACTGGCAAATGGTCTCTACTGGAAAATATCATTCTTGCGGTATAAAAAGTGGAGAACTTTATTGCTGGGGAAAGAACGAAGACGGACAGCTTGGAATTGGGTCAACTGGCAACAAAAAATCTCCAGAAAAAGTTGGCGAAAATAACGATTGGACTTTTGTAAAAGCCGGCATAGAAGACACGTGCGGAATAAGAAATGACCACCTATTCTGCTGGGGAAACAATGAGAAAGATCTTTTCGGAGACGAAGCAATGTATTTAGAACCGACACAGATCGGCTCAGATTCTGGGTGGACTAAAGTTACGGCGGCCTACACTCATGTTTGCGGAATAAAAAGCGGTGAACCTTACTGTTGGGGACTAAACCGTTATGGACAACTAGGATATGGAACATCAGGTTTCGGAACTAATAAAACAGACCTCGTACAGGTGGGAACTTCAAATTTATGGACCGACATTAGCTCAACTCAGTCCCATACATGCGGAATAAAGAGCAACAAAGTGTATTGCTGGGGAAGTAACGGCAACGGTCAGCTCGGCAATGGAAAAGCCTGGGAACTTACACCAGTGGAAGTTTTAAATAATTAATAAATCGGAGTAGTTAGATGCGATTTAGCTTGATTTATGTTTTAATGTTAATTGCATTGTTTTTCATTTCCTGTTCAGACAAAACTAAGAGCGAAAATGATTCCGGCAATACCAATGATTCAGACATCTCCGAAGTGCTGGATGAAGAAACTGAAAAAAACGATGAAGACAACAAAAATGATGCGGATAATTTTTCCGATGATGAAACAGACGATAACAACGACTTCCCTATCGGCGATATTAGTCAGTTCGATTCAGGTGGCTTTTACTCATGTGCAATCTCAGAAGGCAGGTTGTTCTGCTGGGGAATGAACAGCGAAGGTCAATTAGGAAACGGGACTACCAGGGCAAAAGACAAACCTGTTCAAGTTGGAACTAAAAACGACTGGGATTACGTTTCAGTGAGCTCATACAGCACCTGCGGAATAAGAAATGGAGAGATTTACTGCTGGGGATACAACTATTACGGGCAGATTGGTGATAAAACTAAAGAAAATAAGCTCGTTCCTGTTCGAGTAGGCAGTGAAAACTCATGGAAAGATGTTAGTGCAGGTGACAGCCATACCTGCGCAATTAAAAATGATGAAATCTTCTGCTGGGGTCGCAATTTTTACGGTCAGCTAGGGGACGGATCTGAAGAAGACTCTTTAACTCCTGTAAAAGTTTACGGAGATAAAAAGTGGCAGAAAGTTGAAGCCGGTTCTGAACACACTTGCGGTTTAAGTAATGGAAAACCTTACTGCTGGGGATGGAATCTGATGGGAGCGCTTGGCAACGGTGATCAATCAAAAGAAAATACACCGACTCAAATAGGAACAGACAGTGACTGGTCTGATATCTCCTGCTCAATGCTCCACACTTGCGGTATAAGGTCCGGGGAACTTTACTGCTGGGGATGGAATAATTATGGACAGATCGGCAACGGAGAAAGCGGTCAGGACAGCGAAGTCAACACTCCGGAAAGAATTGGGACAGAAAACAACTGGACTTTTGTTTCAACTGCAATTTACCACACTTGCGGAATCAGACAGGACAAACTTTTCTGCTGGGGAGATAACAGTGATGGTCAGTTTGGAGACGGAACCAATGTAAACAAAAGTATACCGACACTTGCTGTTGATAACACAGGCTGGGACTACATTACAACAGGCGGAGGCTTTTCTTGTGGAAGAAAAAAAGGCAAACTATTCTGCTGGGGAGGCAACCATGTCGGTCAGCTTGGAAACGGAAAAATGTCTTACGAGAAAGAGCCGGTTTACATGCACGACATTTCAGATAATTTTTCTGTATCAACAGGACTTGCGCACACTTGTGAAATAATTTCAGGAGAGTTATTCTGCTATGGAAGAAACGAATACTCTCAGATAGGCGACTCAACGACCATTCACAGTGATGTTCCGGTGCAGATCGGGATTTCTGACGAATGGAGTTATATTTTTGCCGGATGGGAACATACCTGCGGAATAAACAACGGTGAAATGTACTGCTGGGGCAGAAATAACGAAGGTCAGATAGGAAATGAAATAAATGACATTAATGCTGTGAGTTCTTCTCCTGAAAAGATAGGAATAAAAACCAACTGGGATAGTGTAACCACAGGATTAGGCCACACTTGTGCACTTGCTGATGGAGAACTTTTCTGCTGGGGTTACGGTCCGCTCGGTGACGGAACTGATGATAGTAAATTTGTTCCGGAAAAGATCGGAGTGGAAAGTAACTGGGATCAAATAACTGCAGGAGGTTTTACTACATGCGGAATAAGATCGGGGGAACTTTTCTGCTGGGGTCTTAACTATTTCGGACAAATTGGAGACAATACAACAGAAAGCAAAGATCTACCCACAAAAATAGGTGGTGAAAATGACTGGGAAACTGTCTCTTTATCTGGAGATGCAGCATGTGCAATTAGATCCGGAGAGCTTTATTGCTGGGGATACAACCTATTCGGTCAACTGGGAACGGGAAATAACGATCAGTCATCAATACCATTAAAGATCGGAACTGACAGCGACTGGGAAAGCGTTGGAATAAACGCTTATAATACCTGCGGAATAAGATCGGGAGAGCTTTACTGCTGGGGATCGAACATTCTGGATATAAACAATGGAAGCAACAATTCTCCTGTAAAAATCGGAGAATATAATGACTGGGAAAAAGTCTACGTCGGTGCTTTTTATTTCTGCGGTGTTAGAGATTCAAAACTCTACTGCTGGGGCACAAACAGTGATGGTCAGCTTGGAAACGGAAAAACATGGGAGTTAAGTCCAGTTGAAGTTTTAAATCCGTAAAAAATTGGAGAGCAATATGAAAACCAGATTCTTATTTTTTAGTTTTTTAATTTTAATTTTTTCTGTCAGTTGCGGTGATGTTAACACTACAAATCAGGATCATCAAGACTCTTTGAGCGAACTTGAAGACAAAAATTATGACACAAACGATGAAGTTGAAGAAATTGCTGACCCTGATATTTACACAGAACCAGACGGTTACACTAAACCTGACAATACAACAGTTGACGAAGATACGCCTGATGATAGCTGTGACACCGAAAGCATAGGACAAAACTGCGCCCTTGATAATGAGTGTGGCAATTGTAATATCTGTGTCAGTGGAAAATGTTCAAAAGGTTGTGAAGTTGATGCCGATTGCAGAATGTATACAGGACTCAAATGCAACAAAAAACTAAACAGATGTACAAATGTTTATGCATCTTTGCAGGCTTGCGGAGAAATAAAATGCCCGACAGGTTGCTGTTACGCCGGAGAAGGACTAACTAGCGTGAAATGTCTTACAACTCCTGTCGCTTATATTTGTGGACTATGCGCAAACGGTGAAATCTATATGCCTGACCAATCAAAATGTATTCCGGCAGTCTGTTCAGCAACATCAGACAACTGCCCTACATTGAATTCCGGATCAATTGATCCAGCACCCGAATGTTTTGAATGTAAATCAGGAATATTTATCTGCGAAGACACTGCTTGCGACGATTCTTCAGGCTTTCCTGTCAACGTAGCAACATGCACTCCTGCCGGCGAGGAATGCGTTTCAGGACTAATGAGCAACTGTTGCTCAGGACTTCCATGTATTGATGGATACTGTTGAGCTAATTTCAAAACTCAAACATCTCAGATTATCAAAACCTCATTTTAAAAGCAATTTCTTTTTTATTTGAATCTCAGAGATCCTATTCTGCTAACCCCTTCTTTTTTAAGGTCTTACGGGGTT
>Ga0222695_1000289_pt1 | contig 30881 bp, 33 predicted proteins | sample AntAcemetage1398_FD_179834 | JGI IMG/M metagenome (GOLD analysis project Ga0222695, IMG submission 179834) | Saline water microbial communities from Ace Lake, Antarctica - #1398 | ecosystem: Environmental > Aquatic > Non-marine Saline and Alkaline > Saline | place: Antarctica: Ace Lake...
TATCAATAGTAAGATATGGATTAATGTTTTTTTCTGATGATATTGATTCAAGTGATATTTTAAATTTTGTCTGGGACATCTCAAGAAATGACAGTTCTTTTTCCACCCTTTTTGCCAGTATTTCAGCCTTTTTTTTTCTTTTTTCCGAAAGATTCCTGGCGTATCCTGCTAATTTTTCATGCAGCTTTTCCAGCTTTGCTCTAATTCCAGCTTTTTTTTCAGTTAAATTCGCTATATTTGAAAGTTCAAGATTTATTGATTCAAGATGTGCGAATATGGCCTCAAAAGATCCCCCGTATTTTCGTTTCAGTTTATGAAGAACATCAAGACGATCTTCGACATCTTCAAGAAGCCTTTCATCTATTTCTATTTTATTCCGGTAGTCTCTGAGCTTTTCGGCAATATCCTCTAAGTTAAATATTGATCTGCCAAGATCTTCGGTCTGCGGTGTAAGTGCGGGATCAAGCATGGCTGCTTTTTCGAGTTTTTTTCTTACCTCAACAATACGATCTATTATCGCTCCTTGAGAGCTGTAAAGTTCTTCAACACCTTCATGTACTGTTTTATAAAGTATTTCTCCATTTTTAAGCAGAATTTTTTTCTGTTCAAGGTTCTTGTCTTCACCTGGATTAATTGAAGCATTGCTTATCTCGTTTTTCTGGAATTCAAGAAAACTTATGCGTTCTTCCTGCTTGTCTTCAGTATTCTTTAGTTCCTGCAGCATGCTTATTAAAGGGATTATTTCATGATAATATCTGTAAACCAGGTTCCGCTGCTTCATCAAACCGCCGAACCGGTCAAGTATTAAAAGGTGCTGATCTTCTTTTAAAAGACCCTGATGAGCGTGCTGGCCCGATATACTGGCAAGGTTTTCTGTTATTGAATTCAGCATCTGCACGGTTGCAAGACGGCCGTTTATATAGATGCTGTGTCTGTCTTTGCGGGAAATAATTCTTTTTATCACCAGTTCTTCAGATTTATCAAAACCTTCTGCTTCCATAATTCTGGCAACTATGCTTTCTGGTGCAATCTGGAATAATGCCTCAAGCTCTGCTGTTTCAGCTCCCGTGCGGATTAATTTTGAGCTTGCCTTACTGCCAAGCAGCAGATTTACGGCATTTATTATTATTGACTTGCCTGCGCCTGTTTCACCGCTTAATATGGTAAGTCCATCTGAAAATTTTATATGCAGATTATCAATTATGGTAAAGTTTTTAATAAAAAGTTCTCTAAGCATATTTGGGCAGACTCTTTTGACAGGATTAACTGGATTTACATGATTTATGATTTTTATTTATTCTATTTATAACATTACTGCCATTTAATATGACTTTTTTCCTCTGTCTTACTTAAAACTTACCCGCATCCCAAGCACATCGAGGCTCCAGCCGTTTTCAATAGCTTGCCTTATATACCACAATCGAGTTGACAGGTCTTTGATTTTTTGCATAAGCAGAATATTGTGGCCCCAGGGAATTTTTGCAACAAGCCGTTGCAAACTTTTCATTATGTTTTTTTCATGCAAGGAAACTACAATCTGAGACACAGGTATGACTTCCGAGGATTTTTTTGCAACAGGTTGTTGCAAAATTAACGGCACACTGTATTCACACGCAAAACGCATCATATAGCCAATATTTCGTTCCGAGAACCCCTTCACTTCAGGCAATTCGTTCCGAATGTCTTTCGATAGACGGGGAATGACGCCAGCCCCCCAACCTTCGCTTTTTTGACATTCAGCGATAATTCGTCCAATGTCCCAATACATAAGAATCATTTCAGCATTTGCCGAAAGTGTGGCTTTTGCCTGAGCTTGTCGGATTCGGATTTTAACGGCGTCAAGTAACTGACTGTAACAAGAAAGCTCACTTTTCATAGTCCAAGCCCTTTGCTCATGTTTCTACTTTTATTATCTTTTTTATCAGGCCAGTCATATCATCTCCAGCCGAACAAATGATTATACGACAAATTATTTAAAGAGGTACGCTAATGTATTTTCTGAGCTACAATATCCTGTTTATGATATTTTAATTGATAGTCATCAATGCCGGTTGCCTTTGTTGAAGATACACAAATATTCAAATAGTTAGCCCCATTTGCTGAGGCATTAAAATAGCCATCAGGGGCAAGAAACACCCATTCTTTATTATCATATGTGGCAAATTTAGCTAAAAGTTCTCCTTTTTGTATATTCGACCCCGAGCCACGAATACTAAGGCTATCGTTTCGGGTTAAACGTCGCACTCCGTTCTAATCTGTTTTTTCCTCAATAATATAGGCAAGATCGTGGCGCATAATATCTTGCCTTAATCGTGTCCCCCTAAAACCTGCTATTTCTAATCATGCGGAGTCACGCAGGGTGTTGTGTAGGATTCCAATCAAGTATTCTTGGTACTGCCAGGAAATGATGACTTGTTTTTTTTGGTTGTGCGAATTAAAAATCGCAAAGCTTCATTTACTGATTCAGAGTCTGGAAACATCTTTGCCACATCTTTTTCTAAACGTACTGTAGTTCCAAAAAAGCTCTTCCGTTCAGGGCCAACCTTCCTCACTTTTAAGCTCATTAAGTCATATTCTGGCCTAAGCTCATCTTCCGTTTTTACATTATCCTTCTTCATAAACTTTTTGTTCCCTCCGAGTAGCTTCTCTTGCACTGATTAAACGAACTTTATTTTTTCTTTCTGCATATGCAACAATCAGCAAACGGTTTTTCAGTGAATGTCCAATGATAATATATCTATGTTCATTATAGGAATGATCCGGATCATAGAAATCGACATAGAGTTGATCATCAAATGCAGTTTTTGCTTCATCAAAGGAGACTCCATGTTTCAAGAGATTGGATGCCGCTTTGTTTTTATCCCATTCCAATTTAACAGACATAATTTTAAACGTTCTTAATTTGTCATTTATTATTCAGCCGAACTTTGATTTAGCGGGCCTAAAAGCCCGATTTGTTTTAGTGCATTATTGCCTGCGAAAAGGGATTATAAGGCGATTTTGTATTATAAAACCCTTGGCAGTGGGTTTTATCGTGCAATATTCAAGGAACACAGGCTTGTTATTAGCACTTTATTGCACAATATTCGGTATTTGTAAAGTTTCCTGCATTATTTAACCACACACCTTTCTTGCAGAAAATCCTTTACACGAAAAACAGTGTTGATATATACAGTTGATAAATGTTCACGGTTTACAGTTATCGGTTCACGGTTGAAATCAATATTCAAAATGCTTCAATCGTTGCATAGTTCATTGAAAAAACTGTGAACTGTTACTGATATAGTATAGATCTTGGTAGCTTTGTGATTAAGTTGTTATTTATTATCTAAATCAGAGGAAAAACAATGCACAAATTATTAACTGATAAACCAGGCATGGAAATGTTACTTCTTGGTAATGAAGCAATTGCACGTGGCGCAATCGAGGCGGGTGTTGCTGTAGCCACTACATATCCCGGCACACCTTCTTCAGAAATATCACTTAATTTATTTCAGGTATCAAGGGAAACGGATATCTATTTTGAATACAGCACAAATGAAAAAATCGCCCTTGAGGTTGCAGCTGCTGTTGCAAATTCCGGAGTTCGCAGTATGTGCATAATGAAACATGTTGGAATGAATGTGGCCTCAGATGCCATGATGACTCTTGCCTACGTTGGAGTAAAGGCAGGCCTGGTTATTTTGACAGCAGATGACCCTTTTATGTTTTCCAGCCAGAATGAACAGGATAACCGTTATTATGCCGCTCTTTCAGGTTTGCCCCTTATCGAACCATCTTCGGTTGAAGAGGCAAGAGAAATGGTTGCCTATGCATTTGATCTTTCTGAAAAACTTCAAGAACCGGTTATTTTCAGGACAACAACAAGACTTAACCACGCAACAGAAGCCGTGGCTCTGGGCAAAATCAAAAAAAGAAAAACAAGAGGCGATTTTAAAAAAGACCCTTTTAATTATGTTACTGTGCCTGCTGTTTCGAGAAAACTGCATGCCAAACTGCTTGATAATATTGATTCCGCTGAAAAGATTTCTGAAACCAGCGAATATAATTTTATAACCGGCAAAGGTGATTTGGGAATCGTATGCAACGGAGTAAGCTATAGCTATGTGTATGATGCAGTAAAAGACCTGAATATTGAAGAAAGCGTTAAAATACTTCGCATCGGGTTTTCACATCCAATGCCCGGCGCGTTGATAAAAGATTTCCTGAAAAAATGCAAGAAGGTTCTGATTGTAGAAGAAGGAGAGCCTTATATGGAAGAAAGCGTAAAAGCATTTGCCCAGGAAGAGGGATTAACGATCTCTATCAGAGGGAAGGAAAAAGATCTTTTTTCACGTCTGTACGAGTTTAATCCCAGCCTTGTGAGACAATGCATAGCAAAATGTTTTGATATTCCCTGTAAAATGCCGGAAATCGTTGATCTGTCTGATATTCCGGAACTTCCTCAGCGTCCGCCAAACCTTTGCGCAGGCTGCTCCCACAGAGCCACCTATTATGCAGTTAAAAAAGCAGCAGAAGGCATGGAGACCTTCTACCCGACAGATATCGGGTGTTATACTCTTGGGTTGCTTCCACCTCTTTCCATGGCTGATTTTCTTATCTGTATGGGATCATCTGTGGGAACCTCATGCGGTTTCTCAAAAGTTACAGACAAGAAAGTAGTTGGCTTTATTGGAGATTCAACCTTTTTTCATTCAGGCATACCCGGACTCGTAAACGCCGTTTTCAACAATCATAATTTCACCCTGGTAATTCTCGATAACGGAACTACTGCCATGACAGGGCATCAGCCTAATCCCGGCGTTGATATGAAAAAATTAAATCTTGACGGGTTTGGTCATGTTTCCATTGAAGATGTTGTAAGAGGAATCGGAGTTTCCCACGTTACAGTAATCAGGCCGTATAATATTAAAAAAAGTATCGAAGCCATAAAAAAAGCTTTTAATCATAAAGGGCTGTCTGTTGTTATATCAAAACAGATGTGTACCCTTTACGCCAAGAGCCTGAAAATGATCAAGGCGCGGCCTTTTTATGTAAGTGATAAATGTAAAAATCACAGAAACTGCGTTAATGAGCTCGCATGCCCGGCCTTCTATGTTGAAAACGAAAAGGTTAAAATCGACACTGATATGTGTGTGGGCTGTGCGGTCTGCGCCCAGATATGTCCGGAAAACGCTATTTTACCGTTAAAAAAATAAGATCATGAAAAAAATTATCATTGGTGTTATGGGCGGCGGTAGCGCTTCAGATAAAAACATGGAAAATGCCCGTCAACTTGGGAGGCTCATTGCCGAATCCGGCTGGGTCTTGTTAAACGGGGGCAGAAATGCAGGCATAATGGAGGCTTCTGCAAGAGGTGCAAAAGAAGCTGAAGGACTAACCATAGGTATTCTTCCCGATAAAAACGGCAGTAGAGCTTCTAACTATATTGACATCCAAATCAGAACCGGTGCCAATGACGCACGAAATTATTATAATGTCCTGTCCAGCGATGTTATTGTCGCATGCAATGGACGAGCAGGAACAATATCGGAAATTTCGCTGGCGCTTAAAAATAAAAAAAATGTTATTCTAATGGATTTTGATTTAGGATCGGTTTTTTTTGAATATGAACTTGAAGGCATACTGCACAAGGTTAAATCACCCGATGAAGCAGTCAGGAAAATCAAAAAAATACTGAATCAATGAATAGCCGCAGGAATATAAATGATAGTAGCCAAACTCGTTATTTATGAAATGCTTCTCAGTTTATAGGTTGTGTTGCAAAGGTCTCACCATGTTATTGCCAATGGTATATTGACAGAAATACAATCTTTCAGGATTATTAGGATGTCCCTTAGTCTCACGCAAAAACGAAGTTACAACTTGAGAGAAAAAATCTTGGCTTTCAAATACAGATTAATAAACTTCAAAATAAGATACTCGAAGAATCAATATAAGATTATCAAACTCGAAGAACCGCGGAGGCTGTCCGAGAATGGCTATTTCCCGGACAGCCTCCGCGGTTGTTTACCAATTATACACTATTTTTGATTATTTTCCTGCCGCGTAGCGGCTTCATTCAATAATCCATTTAAGAGGGACGGGTAATACAGGGGCGAGTTTGGAGGGTTCATCTTGAATCAATTTGGAAGTTGAAATAACTGGGCGCTCTGTAACCGCCGCCCCTCAATTTTACGTTCTGCGAAAAAAAAGCGGGAATATTGTCATGGGAAAAAAAATAACTATTATATTTATCATACCCATCATTTTTTTTACAATATTTCGTGGCGTTACTTTGTCACACCCACATGTTTTTATTACTCAAAGGATAAAAATAGTTTTTGACGATCAAGGGCTTGCAGGCTTCAACATTCACTGGACATTTGATGATATGTTTACCAGCATGATAGCTGGAGATTATAATAAAAACCAAAATGAAGTTTTAGAAAAAAGTGAAGTGGCGCTAATAAAAAAAGAGGCTTTTTCATATTTATTCAACTACAATTACTTTACTTTTGTGAAAATTGACGGGAAACCTTTTGATGTTAAATTTATTCAAAATTTTTCAGCTGAGTTGCATAATAAAAAATTAGTTTACAAGTTTTTTATCCCTTGTCATGTTACGGTCACAAGTAACTTTAAAAATGTTCGTGTTGCTTCATATGATCCATCTTATTACAGTGCTATTTTCTTTGCGAAGAACGGCTCAGTATCATTAGATAATTCTGGATCCTTTGAGGTTAGAACGGTTATTAAAGAAGATAAGTCAACATTAATATACTATGGACAGGTCAATCCATGGGCACTATTTCTGGATTTTCGTACAAAACAATGAAACAATCTGCAATCTTTTTAATTCTATTGTTAACTTTCTCGATTGCCCCTTTGGCAAATGGACAGAATCCTTTTACAACAAAACCGGAAAATCAGCATGCTGCACCCATACCTGTTGTAAGCAATAAAATTTTCGCAAAAATAATAATATGGCAACATAAATTAAAAACAAAAATGTCTTTGCTTGTCAGGCAGGCTGAATCAACAGGAAGCATAAAACCATTATTGTTGCTTATTATGGCCGCATTGGCATACGGAGTAATCCACGCTGCCGGCCCGGGGCATGGAAAGGCCATTGCCTTATCTTACGTATTGTCACAACGTCCTTCATATATGCAGGGTATGCTGTTCGGTAGTTGCATGGCTCTATTTCACGGTGTTTCAGGTATTGTTTTCGTACTTGTTATACGTCTTATTCTAAAAACAAACATTATCAAAAACCTTGAAACTGTCACAAACATCACCCAGATCATCAGTTACAGCATCATCGTCTGTTTTGGCCTTGGAATTTTTATACACAGCATTTACAAATTGATAAAAAGACATGATCAAAAACAGCACACATGTGAAATGTTTAAATCCGAGAAATACCCTAATCCTGTTCTGTTAGCGTTTGTTGTTGGCGGCACCCCTTGCCCCGGAGTTGTAATGGTTATGCTGTTTGCTTTATCAATGAATCTAATTACCCTTGGTATAATATTAGGGATAACCATTTCAATAGGAATGGCACTTACAGTATCAATTGTTGTATTAATCGCCATATCGGGGAAAATCGCTTCCCTTACCGCTATTTCAAAAAACAGTAAACGGGCAGTTATTATTGAACATGGCATTGAAATATTTGCTAGTCTATTGTTAATGACGCTCGGAATATTATTTTTAGGAGCTAATTTATAATTTTTTTAATCCTATAAAAGCGAATCAAATTAAGGTTGACGCGCTGCCTCTGCGAATGAAATCCCAAATTAGTTGTCAGGGACCAAGTTTAAACAGAGCCAAACTTATCCTCAGTTCCCCTGAAATCCTGATCCCTGACGCCTGACCGCTGATTTAGAACTCTATTGCCAGTTTGGCGAAAAATTCATCTACAGTATCATCATCTGTGCTGCCAGCAGGTTTTTCATTATGGCTTCCGCGATATTCAACCATAACGGTAGTGACAAAATTATCTTTTTCAAAAAGCTTATAGTTTGCGCCTATTGAGTATCTCTTTTCCAGAGTCCCATCCGTATCACCATTTATATCATCGTCATAAGCTTCATACCTGGCCGCTATTTCCAGAGGATCAGTAACCTGGCAGGCAATTGCGCCAAACCATGCCGATTCCTTCTGTTCTACACTATTGCCAGCCTTCTCTTTGTTGAGAGCACCAATATACTCGCCATCGAAGGTAAACATACCGATTTGATATTCGATTGCTCCGCCAGCGGTTTTATTACGAGCGTCGTCACCTGGCTCAGAATTGTAATAGGCGCTAAGGGTCAGACCCTCTACAGGAGCGATTGAAATGCTGGCAATATAAGATTCTACATCATCAGTTGCTGCATAACCATTACTTGAATTTCTTGCGATACCGATTGTTTCGCCCTTATATGCCGTAGCAGATATATCGAGTCCGAAAAAATCCGGAGTAAATCCCAGTGTCGCGCCTGTTTCAACGATTTCGTAATCCTTGGTTATAGGATCACTGATCAAATGGCTGTTGAACACGCCAAAAGGCTGACCCCTGTGCCCACCCACAAAGTAGAGAGGAAATTCATCTTTTTGTATGGTAATTGTGGCCTCATCCCAGAATACCTTGTCATCATTATCAAGATTTTCTCCCTTGAGAACTAAATTACCGGTTACCCATTCATGGAATTTTGCCTCGACTCCAAGCTGTGCTGTCCCAATATCCAGGTCAGATGTGGAATCACTGCTTACATCCGTGGTTTCCCTTGGATTCGTATAGGAATAATCAAGTTCAATAGCGCCGCTGAAAGTTATATTCTCGCCCAGATTGCCCAGACCTACTTTTTTTTCAGCTTTTGCTTCCAGCGCTTCAATGCGTTTATTGAGAGTTTCAATATCTCCGGCATCTCCGGCAAAGACCGGATAAGAGCCAAGAAACACCAACCCGAAAATCAACATAGATATTGTAACTGATAGTTTTTTCATCTTATTCTATTTCTCCTTGTGCTTTTTCTTTGACATTTTTCAAGAAAACTCTTATTTAAAAAAAAGCCCAAAAAGGCACAGAACTCTGGTTCGAGAAAATTTGCCTTTGAGGACTTACGAGGGGTCTGCGAGGGGAATGGCCGCCAAACCGATACCCCTTGCTGACCCTTTCACTTATTTCATATCAAGCGCTTGAACCCAGATGACTGCATCTTGAGAAAGCTCCTTGCCGTTATGTTTCAGATCCCCTCCGGCTCCAAGAGCCGCAAATCCCCACCAGCCTGCTTTCGGGATACCGAAAGTAAACACGCCGTTTGCGTCTGCTTTTATAGTCAGGGTAATCAGGGCGTCATGAGGCGCCTCAACCTTTGCCTTTTTTAAAAAGGCATTGCCTTTAACATCATGGTTTAAGTACTCCACTTCGATCTCAGCGTCAGGAACAGGCTTGCCTTTGCATGTAACAAGGCCGCGGAAGACATTTCCGGTCCACAGAGCATAAGGCTTGTCGAGCGGAACAATTTCTACCGGTAAAGGATCGCCTACGGGTGTATCCCAATCTGTTGGTGCGCCGGCCACATTGAAAATAACCTTTGTGCAATGCTGGATATAGACGTCTTCTGAGCCTTCGTAATACGGAGCGGGCACAAAATAGAACACATGATCACCCATGCCTTTCAGTCTTACTTTGGCTTCATAAGCCTTGCCTTTATTAGTCAGACTCGCAAAAGTTACAGGCTTGAGGGTATTAAGCAGGTTTTTTTTCTTTCCCTTGTGCATTTCACCAAAGGCTATGGGCGGGTGGATCTTACCCTTTTCATCTTTTCCGATATCCATGGTGTGGCCTGCTTCAAAGGGATGCGTAAAAACAAGCTTAAGAGTAAGTTTCTTTGATTTTGGGACACTGTCTGGACTGTAAATCATCTGAAAATGAGCATAGGCCGGGGCGCTCAGTGCAAAAACCACCGCCAGGGACAATGCCAGAACTAATTTCTTCATGTTCTCCTCCTTTATTAATTGTTATTTGTTTAATTCCTCAATCTCATCCACAAATTCCGCTGATTTTTGCAGATTATTAAAAAAACAATTCCATCTAATCCGTGTAATCTACGAATCCTAAAAATTTCTACTCTGTAATCTCCGAGCCTGGCACTTCCACCAGATGGCCCGGTCCTGCATCAAATTCCACCTTGTAAGAACCATGCGGTTTCTTAAAGGTAATTTCGCTGTCTTCGTTCATTTTGCCTTTTATGATGACATTCCCAGATGAATTCAACGCCCTCATTTCTACCCCGGCTGCCGATGAACCATCGGAAAACCCGCCCTCGCAGGTAATGGTTCCATCCCCATTATCATAGCAGGAACACAGCGGGGTATGGGCAAAGGCGTAAGTCGCCATAAAAACCATCAGCGCCAGACCTATTGTAAAACCTAAAAACTTTCCTTTCATTCTAACACCTCCTTTCTTAACTCGACAGTCCAAAGTTTTCTAAAAAAGCCTTCAAAGTCCCCTAAAACACCCCCTGTCCCCCTCAAGGGGGGAATAAGTTGGGATTTAATTATTTCAGTATGTTACGAAAACTTATGACTCATGAGTTCTTAAGCAAATTCCGGCTCTCTTTTGATGAGGCCTATTAATACAAGAAGAATTAAGGCCAGAATATAAAAAGCGATCATGGCCTGCATTCCGGATAAACCCAATAAATTTCCGCCTGTAAATACAAGAACAGCTATGATTGTTCCTAAAACAATCGGATAAAAGGTGGCAAAAAGCATCCATTTTATGCTTCCGGTCTCAACCTTGATCATCAGCAGTGTGGGAATGCAGGGAGGATACATGGCCATAAAAAGCATTATGGCCAGCACATGGAGAGCTGTCCAACCCTTCTCTTTTTCCTTCATCCTTTCTTCAAGCCTATCCTTCTCCCCTGGCTGCGACTGGTAGATACCCCCCAGGGTTGCCACGCTGCTTTCCTTGGCGGCAAATGAACTCATAAGGGCAATATTTACGCGCCAGTTAAAGCCTGCCCACCTGGTTAACGGCTCTATAAAAAGTCCGGCACGGCCCATGTAACTGGTTATAATTGTCTCTTCCTTTATTTCTCTTCGCAGTTTATTCGTGGTTTTACCAAGTTTTTTATAGGCACTGTAAACCTTCCTGGCGTGTTTATCTTTTATCATTTCGCCTTTGACTTCATATTTTCCTCTTTTTACGATCTTAAAAAATTCAAAGTTTTTTTCTCTGAATTTTTGATCAATCGCCTGCTTTGCGTTTTTGCCTTTAGCGCCCATCTTTGCCTTCTTATAATCTCTCCAATATCTTGTAAATTCCATCAAGTTGTCACCGGCTATAAGACCACTATAAGGGTTATCCTCCCCTATTTTTTTGAAGAAGGTTTGTTGTGCCTGATCGGCTTGACTTATAAAATGAGCCTTTTTCTCTTTACTGATACCTGGGAAGCAGATAAGCACATAGACGATGACAGAGACTAAAATAACGATAGTGATAATCTTTTTGACAAAGAGCCATGTTCTTTCCAGACAGCGCCTGAGGACACCCTGAACAGTAGGTATATGATAGGGAGGCATCTCCATGACAAATGGCGCGCTTTCTTTTTTTCTCAGTACTGTAAGGCTTAAGATTTTAGCTACGGAAAGTGCTATTATTATGGTAATAGTCGCAATAAAAAACATGGCAATCCCTTTATATGCAGCAAAAAACATCCCGATCAGGAGTACATAAAAAGGGATTTTGGCCAAGCAATTCATCAAGGGCACAATCATAATGGTTGCCAGCCTGGCTTTCTCATCTTTTATGCCACGGCACGCTAAAACTCCCGGTATGGCACACCCGCCGACATACAGGCCGCCAATGACCATAGGCAGAACAGACTGGCCATGCAAACCGAAGTATCTGAATATCCTGTCCAGGATAAAGGCCATTCTGGCCATGTAACCAGTGTCTTCCAGGATGGCTATGAGAGCAAACAGGATAAGAAAAATAGGCACGTAATTCAGCACGGCGATGGTTCCGTCTATCACCCATATTGGCATGGAACGAAAAAAAGGATCAAAAATAAATCCTTCGGAAGGAAGCAGCGAGGCGATAAGATCCCGGAACCAGGCAAGCACTGGCCATGTGTATTCAGTAATCTTGTATCCCTGAACTATAGCGAGCTCATAAACGAAATAAATGGTGGCGACCAGGACAACCGGTCCCAGATAGCGGTTGCAAGCTACCTGGTCAATCCTGTCTGTGAAGGTCCTGGATATCTCTTTACTGCGGGTGACACTCGCTTCCACGATCCTTTGGGCCTCCTGATGGCGCGTTATGGCTATAACCTTTTGCGGAGACTTCTTGTGCTCCAGCTTAAAGGCTTCTCTTTTTTCTTCCGCCGACCTCAGTATCATTTCGCTTTTTTGCGAATATTTCCCGACCAGCCTTTGCGCCTCTTCATCGTTTTCCATAAGCTTTACCGCCAGCCATCGAACCGGATAGCGGCCGGAAATTTCCGTCTCCTCTGAAAGGCTTTTTTTCAGAGAATCTAAAATTGGTTCAAGATCATCCCCATAGTTAATTCGAAAGGGGGTGGCCTGCTCCTTTTTTGAGGTTGACAGAATCGCCTCTTTTAGTCGCCTTTTCCCCCTACCTTTGTTCCCCACTGTAGAGACTACAGAAGCTCCCAATTCCTGGCTTAACTTTTGGGTGTCAATTTTAATACCCCGTTTTTCGGCCACATCCATCATATTCAGATTAATGACAAGAGGAACATCCATTTCCGCTAACTGAAAGGTTAGATAGAGATTTCTTTCAAGATTGGAGGCATCCAGAACATCAACAACTGCTGCCGGCTTATCGTTGAGCAGGAAATCCCTGGCAATGCGCTCTTCCAGTGTGTAGGAGGTTAGACTGTGTGTTCCGGGAAGGTCAACCAGTTCAACCCGATCATCTTTAAGGCGAAAAGAACCGGTTTTTTTTTCCACGGTCACGCCTGGATAATTGGCCACATGCTGCCTTGCGCCAGTAAGCATGTTGAAAATTGTTGACTTGCCGGAATTGGGCTGACCGGCTAAAGCTACTATAATCTTTGTGGATCCGTTGCTCATAACAGGGTTACCTCCACCTGTTTTGCCTCGGAGTGGCGCAGGCTGATATTATATCCCTTCAATTCAAACTCGATAGGGTCCACAAGAGGCGCGTTTCGTATAACCTTTATACGGGTTCCGGGAATAAATCCCATATCCAGAAGCCGCTGTCCTATAATACCCTCTGCAGTGATATCCACAATTTCGCACTCCTGATCCCGCTTGATTTCATTCAACGTCATTATTCACTTCTCCTTTTAAAAACAAAAAGGCGCAACTCAGATGTTTGTGCAATCCAAGTTACGCCTTCACTTTCTCCGCAGCCTTTAAAAGACCGGAGACCGTAAGACATCCCTTATAAAGATTAATCTCTCTAATTCAATTAGGAGTCACTAATATTCTAAAGGAAAAACGTTGTCAAGATTTTTTTTAAAAAATCTGAAACCTAATTAAATGCATCCATTATCAATCGTCTAAAGCATTGGCCCATGTTCTTAAAATGGCCGGATACTCGATTACGCTTGAATCTGCATAAAAGGGCAAGTTATAGATAGCCAGGTTTTTGATGGCCGGCACGTCTGCCAAGGCAGGATTCCTTCTCATTGCGCCAGAAAGGGCCTTTTGCACTGCAAAGGCGTTTCCGGTCATGACAATGATATCAGGTTTGGCCTTGATCAACCGGTCTATCTTCCTGGCTATGAAGTGCCCCTTATTCACTTTCTTTTTGGGTGATCTGAGAACATCACTTACATTGATACAGCCGAGCGGTTTTAGCAGATACTGATCTGAGTAACCTCCTGCTGCCTCGATCCTGAGAAATGACTTGCCGGTAGAGTCCTGGTAAGTTCCATTAATAATAATCACCTTTTTGCCCAACCCTGCCTTTGGCAAACAACCTTTAGCCTTGGCCAGCGCTTTTTGGTAGCGTTTAATCAGAGCATCGGCCTCAGACTGACGTCCGAGTAATCTGGCTGTCTGGCGGATAGCTGGCTCTAAGCCCTGGGAAAAATCTACATATTCGATAGTCAGACCCTTGCCTTCAAGCAAAGGCACGACATTAGCCGGTTTGACCTTTGGTTTGTAAATACAGAAATTGGGATGCTTCTCAATAATAATCCGCTTGATGCCGCGTTTTTTTGCTGTGTCAGGGACGATGTTTGGTATTCTGTCGACTATGCATTTTGGGCAGCCCAACACCTGAGTGGCGTTTAAAAGCTGCTTGCACATGGGCCACATGGAGCAGCGCACTGACATGGCTTCGGGAAGAACACCAAGATTAAAGGACACATCGACCAGCCGATCTCCAATCATGATAACGTTAATCTTCTCTGGGGCTATCCTTGGTTTGGCACCAGATGTCTGGGGAAAAAATAGAAGCAGTCCAAGGCTAAAGATGGACAAAAAGGCCAGATTCTTTAAAACGGTTTGTTTACTAATGCTTTTCATAATTCAGGGCTCCTTTTGGTTTTCATAAACCAGCGCAATAAACCTTCAGTTCATCAAAGGGTTTACTTTCAAGAAAGATTAAACCACCTCTTTTAGCGTCACTTTCAATCATTTCGGAAGTAAATAGCGTAATCACTACCTGATTAGAACATAGTACATAATAATCCGACTTAAAAAGATTGATTTTGTACAGTTGTTTGATTTTTGCTTTGCCGTTAAACCTTTCCGATCTGAAATCTACATCCCTGCCACGACCTTTTACTTTATTTAGGGCTCGAGCAAGAACGCCACGTATTTCTTTTGAAGCTCTTTTCTTTCTTTTCACCGCAGGATCGCCAACTCTGGCTTTATAAGAATTTACTGTGTGTGCGCCGATACGCCAATCACTTATAACGCGCTTGCCGACTTTTGCCATGTCACCTCCCGATAAAGCACAAATTTATTCCTTTGGTTAATTTGCTATGCAATGCATTATGTTTTTTGTAGTTTTTGGACAAACTCCTATATTAAGTTTTCGTGATTGTTTACGTGTATTCTTAACTGCAACTCGCAACAGCAGGAAAAGCCACTGGTCATCTGATCGGTTTTTATTGGTTGTTGCGTCAGCTTGTGCGGACATTCAGAACAATCCCAATTTTTCCAGTGAAGTTTGGCCGTATGATTCAGGCAATTTTTATAATATGGACAAAAGACGTTTTTTTCTCCATTTTTACGAATAGGTTTGGGTTTTTGATCCATATTCATTCCATAACACCCAGAATAAATATAAAAAATATTGCTGCCAAGCTACTGGTAAAGACGATCCATCCAATTTTATCTATTTTTTCCATCTATCTTTCCCTCACTTTGAGTTTGTGCTTTGTCATAAGGCATCCGTTGCTCTTGAAGCAGCTTGGCATAAATCATAGAATGACTTATCTGCATGGGGGTAAGCGGCGGTCAATTTCAGTTTTCACTCTGCCGCTCAAGCTGTTTTTTCGATTCAGATAGGAGCCTAAATTGATGCGCCCTGGCTGGATATCTGATTTTTTGACAGATCTGACCGCAGAAATGTCGCGTGCCTTGAAAAGTTGTTTTGATTCTTTGGCTGTCATAACGTCTCCTTTGTGCGTTTTCTTTTTGCTTAGCAGATGCCATGCTTCCTTAAACCCGGCATACTCACTTTCATCAGGCATTGCTTCAGTTAAAAGGTAAATTCCGTATTTTGGCATGACCTGACGCGGAATAATGTAATGGATGTTTTTTCTGTTTTTTCTGCAAAAGCAAACGATAAAGTCAATATCCACTGGCATGCCGCTGGTTGTGATGTGGAAATATTGCTTTTTCCCGATCATGACAGGTGTTAACGCATATCTGAGAAAAAGTTTATAATCATTCGCTAAAATCTCAAATGAGTGTTTCTGAATCCTGAGATGGAGAGTCAAACCTATAGACTCCATTTTTTCTTTGACCTTTATCAACAGATCGGGATATTTATAATTTTTATTGTTAACAAACATTTTGTACTTTCTCAGTTGCACCTTACTTTTGTCGGGCATATTTTCTTTGAAGACCCAGAATGTCTGGTCGCGTCTGCCAGGGTGTTGTCGGAATTTTCTACGATCTTTTTAAATTTTCCATTTTTGCCTTGTATTTAACAAATTTATAAAATTTCCTGGTATGTAATACTCCATCATTTTGTAGAGGGTTAAGCTTATCAGTTTATTTCAGCAGTTCTTAATGCCTGTGAAATGGCACTCAAGCCGGAACCTGCAAGCATATGAACCTGTTTGCTGTACTTTTTGCCTATTTTTTTTACCGCTAAACAGGCATTGTGGCTGTTACAGCTGACAGGGCAGAGCACCATATCAGCCCGTCTTACCTGGCTCTTAAGTATCTTCGAACCTCCCTTTAGGTAACCATCATGGTATTCAAATATGCCGCCGTTTTCTTCGATTAATTTCTTGTAACGGTCTTTTATCTTAGTAATTCCACCCACGATAAGGATGCGTTTTCGGCAAAGATCAAATAATGGGCACTTTGCATCACACCTTGTCAGGGTTGAAAACTGGGTAAAAATTTCTTTCGTCTCCTTTTTAAAATGATCGTTCATTTCACGCTGGCTCTCAAATTTTGATAGTAAATTATTGTTTTGACACCTGAGATCCTCTATGCTTTGCTGATAATGTCCTATCTTTTTTGAAAGGTTCTCCAGCTTGTCCCATAATTGTTGATTTTCAGCCTCAACCTTAAAGATTCCTCTATTCTCCCGCAGTATTGACAACTCCTTTTCAATGGAAAATTTTTCATTTTCAAGAAAGGTGTGTTGTCTGCGTAATTCCGTCTGATCCTTTTCTAATTTTTTCCTTATTCGCGTTGAATCCTTAAGTTTTTGAACCAGTTTTCGTTTTTCTTCCTCTTGAGAGAACAAACGGCGCCGTAAATTAAGGTTGTGCCCGGCGTTTAGATACATTTGCATATGGATTTCTCCGAAAATCGAGCCGATATCCTCTTTTTTAAGATCGACTCGCGTGGCGGCAACCCAGAGAATACCGGCTATTTCACCTTTCCGGACGTGTGTTTTCAAGGCATCTAAAAAGAAAGACCTGTCAAGGCCGAAAAATTCGGATATCTCGTATTTAAACTTTTTCTGCAGAAATGCATCTATACGCTTGGAGAGCCTGTTTTTATTTGAGAGGCTGTGTACAAATATTCCATGGATCTCATAACCGTTCCGATTTTTGATGGAATAGCCGGTTTTTTTTAAAATTCTCTTCTGTTCCTCCAGGCTCAAACATGTGCCGACAACAGGACACTTGAAATGGCTGTGAATCATCCATGACCGACTCCGTAAAGGGTTTTCAGAACAGTCCCTCTGAACAGGTTTAACAGGCATGAAAAGCTTTTCCGGATATATATCCATATGGTTTATAATTTTTGCACTTTCAGCTTCCATATCGGCATTCCTTTTTATTTCTTCTGTCTTCTTTTCTCCCCTATGCAAAAGAAAATATTGAATTTTGCTCTAAGAAAGTTCTGCTGATTATCAGGGAAAACAGCCTGTGGCTTTACCCCTGCTGTTTCCCCTGATTTTTATGCATCTTTTAATCTACCCAGACCTTCTTGGCCATGCCATAGCCGATAGTAATCGGCAGGCCTCCTATTTCAGCCCGTACATATCTTCTCTTAACCGGTGCAGGCGCGGCGGTTTCATCTCTTCCGGCTATGGTGATGTCGGCTCCTTCCTTGATGCCTTGCTGTTCAAATTCCTCCTTGAGGGAAATGCCTCCGATGATAGAATTCACTTTTGCCTTTTCACCGGTTTTCAGATAATTAATCTGAATGGTCTTCCCTTCATAGTCCGCCAGAATCTTGGATGCCCGGCCTTCACCCATTGTTACGGGTTTGCCCTGGACTTCAAAAGACAGGGTGTCGTCGGGGAGATGCCGCAGGAATTTTATTTCTTTATCCATTTTAATATCTAGAGCAGAAAACCATCCGGCCACATCCTTGCCGCCGCCAAATGCCCTTATGATTCCCTTGTCCTCTTCTTCCAACTCAAGAAGGGATATTATGTTTTCCCCTTTGTCCACATACAGTTTGTCGGCCATTCCATGACCCAGGGTGACCTCTCTATCATCCACGCTGAGAGAGATGGCCCCCGTGTGCTCATGCCGGTGAGCCTGTTCCAATACCCTGATTTCTTTATTCTGATTTACGCCCAGATCCTCAAGATGCTTCTTTATATCCTCTCCTCCTTCGATCTTCCGGATGATTGCCTGTGTTTCCGGCTCTACATCGACTAAACGTTTCATTAAATTTTCTCCTTATTTGATTATATATTATTCATCTCCTAACTCCTTGAGCCGTCAACCGATTTGCCATCACCTCCTTTTTTATTTTCGTCTCATTCTTGCTTTACATTTCGGACATTCCTCTTCTCTGCACGGCACTCCACGTTTGTGCCCAATACTTGTGGCACATTTTGGACATACGCATTTGCCTCCAGGCCCCAATCCGCGCCTTGTTTCTTTCTTAGAAGAAGACGGATTATCTGAAGTCTCGGGTACACTTGCAGAATTCACCAGTTTTCCAGAGCGATAAGTTTCAACAGCTTCGCTGATTTTTCCTTTAACCCCTGTAATCACAATTATACCTGCCTTTTTTAGGACTTTAAGGGCATTAGGGCCGACTCTGACAGCAATAATAATTTTTATACACTGGTCAGACATCCATTGGGCCGCCTGTATGCCCGCCCCTCTACTTGATGTCCTGAATGGATTTTTTCTGACATCGAACAAGAAAGTATCCGGGTCAATAACCATAAAATAATGACACCTTCCGAACCTTGAATCTATAGTAGTATCTATTTCTTTTCCCAAACAGGGCAAACCTAACTTCATATTCCGTTACCTCCCTCAAAAATAAATAAAAAGGCGCAACCCAAGCTTTTTAAAAAGCTTCAAGTTACGCCTTCACTTTCTCCGCAGCTCTTAAAAGCCGGAGCCCGTAAGACATTCCCGATTTATTTATTTTGATGCAATCAATACCTTTGTAAGTTTTTTACGCAACAGTTCAAGTCTTTTAGATTTAAAGGCCTTTCTGCTCTCTTCCAGAACCTCTATGGTTTCTTTGAGAGCTTCTTTTAATTTACCTTCATCAGAAAAGACTGCCGGTAAAATAAACTGATTTGCAGCTTCATCGCCCACCTCTTTTTCCACCAAAGTGTTCATAAGTTGGTAATGCATATCTATTTTATTATGAAGTTCTTTAGCGCTTTTGTTAATGACGGTGATAATATCTTTTTTGCCCCCGGTTTTCATGTTAGAGTGCCTTATCTAATTTAGAATATTCTAACTTATATGGTAAAAAAAATTTATTCTACTATTATTTTGCCTGCCATGCCGTGGCCAATAGCCAGCCTGGAATCTTTTACGGCAATCATAACAGGGCCATATCCGCTTTGATTTAAAACCCTGATGGTTACACCCGGTAAAAGACCCATGCTGTGAAGTTTTGTTCTTATACCTTTTCCCCCTTCTATATCTATAAGAGTTACGTCTTCCCCGGGATCAACCATGCTTAGTACCATTATTTTTCTTCCCCCACTTTTTCCATAGTTTTTATCCTGGTTTTGAACCCACCTGCAAATTCTTTCATCTTGGCCAAACATTTATCCGGCTTATGACCATGAAGCCGGTATTCATCAAAATATTTCAGCCAATCCAACCCTACCCTCGGGCAGAATTGAATAAATTCCATAAACTCTATAAACCTGTCCAGCGTTGAGGCGCTGATAGTGTGTTCCATTTTGCAGGCCTCTTCATCCGCTTTTTTAAAATCTATATTTAAGATATCTATCAAAAAGCTTCGTAAAACCTGATGCATCCGATGTATCTTTTTGCCAACAGCAAGCCCTTTTTTTGTCAGTTCCAGGTACTCATATTTTTCGTAGTCGATTAATTCCCTCTTGCTAAGGGTTTTGAGCATACTTGTAACCGTTGGCATCTTTACCCCAAGCCTTTTGGCAATATCCTTTACCCTGACAACTCTTTTTTCCTTACCCAGATTAAAAATAGCTTCCAGATAATCTTCCATTGTCGGTGTCAGAGGTTTTATCAAAATATTATCTTTATTTTGCATAAACACCTTGTTAGAAAAACCAAACTATGTTTTAAAAATCGAATTATCACCTGGAAATTTCCATGTCAAGCTTTTTATTTGATTTTTATACTGTGGCCTTTGACTGTTTCAAAATTATCGCTGCATTTGATCCCTTAGGAAGCCGTGCCTGAGACAGACAAGCGGGAATGAAGCAAAAAGGGAAAATTCATCTTTTATAGTATTGTTGCTTTTTTAAATTCATATACCTTGTCTGCAAGTATAGAGGCAAGATCCGCATTCTCAATATTTTCTTCAATAATACGTTCAAATGCGCTTCCGATTACTACTCCATCGGCAACAGATGCAATTGCAGTAACATCTTTGGCAGTGGAAATTCCGAATCCAACGCATATCGGCAAACTAGTGACAGACCGAAGCAATGCAATTTTATCGTTTATGCTTTCTGTGTTCAGGCCCTCGCTTCCTGTAACTCCGGTTTTGGAAACAAGATATAAAAAACCCGATGCGGACAAGGCGATTTTTTTCATACGTTCCACTGGAGTTGTAGGCGCAATTAAACGTATTAAGGCAAGGTCATTACCTGGCCAGCAGGATGTCATTTCTTCAGATTCTTCAGGCGGCAGGTCTACCACGAGAAGACCGTCTGCTCCTGCTGTCAGGGCATCTTTGTAAAAGGCTTTGGCCCCGTATGCGTAAACAGGGTTGTAATAGCTGAAAAGAATAATCGGGATAGATGTTTCCTGACGTAAACTTGCGGTTATTTCAAGAACAGCTTTAAGGTTTATTCCGCTGTTCAAGGCCCTTGATGATGACCGTTGGATAACAGGCCCATCTGCGGTTGGATCTGAAAACGGGATTCCGAGTTCTAAAATATCCAGACCTTTTGAGCACATTGCTTTGATTATTTTCAAAGAATCCGGTAAGTTTGGATCTCCTGCGCTGAGAAATCCAACCAGAGCCTTTTCATTTTTCTGGTTCAGGTCTTTAAAGGTTTTATCAATACGGTTCATGATTTTTATACTCCTGATTTGTCAGATTTTATATGTAGGATGAGACAATGTTCAGATCTTTATCTCCCCTGCCGGATAAATTTACTATAATAAATTCATGGTGCTCTCTGCGCCTGGCTTCTATCATTGCCCATGCAACTGCATGTGAACTCTCCAGGGCAGGGATGATGCCTTCCAGCTCGCAAAGAGTTTTAAATGCTTCTAATGCCTGATTATCATCTATGGAAACATACTTTACCCTCTTTAGATCCTTTAATAATGAATGTTCAGGCCCGACTCCCGGATAATCCAGACCTGCTGAAACTGAATGCGCTTCCTGAATCTGGCCGTTTTCATCCTGAAGAACATAAGACTTGGAGCCATGGAGAATTCCGATTGAACCTTTTCCAAGTGTTGCAGCGTGTTTTTTTGTTTCAATTCCCTCTCCTCCTGCTTCAACTCCGACCATTTCTACAGGATCATTGATAAATGCATTAAAAATTCCCATTGCATTGCTTCCTCCTCCAACACATGCGATCAGAACAGCCGGGAGTCTGCCGGTATTTTCAAGAATCTGCTGCCTTGTTTCGTTGCCTATTACTTTTTGAAATTCTTTGACCATTAAGGGATAAGGATGAGGTCCTGCAACCGAACCTATCACATAAAATGTATCCTGAACCGCCCCTACCCAGAAGCGCATTGCTTCATTCATTGCGTCCTTAAGTGTCATGCTTCCTGAAGAAACAGGGACTACTTCTGCGCCAAGAAGTTTCATGCGCTGGACATTGGGCGCCTGCCTTTTGATGTCTTCGATTCCCATAAAGATGCGGCATTGCATGCCAAAAAGAGCCGCAGCCGTTGCAGTTGCCACTCCATGCTGGCCGGCTCCCGTTTCAGCAATAAGTTTGGTTTTTCCCATTTTTTGGGCTAAAAGCGCCTGTCCGATTGTGTTGTTTATTTTGTGAGCTCCTGTATGTGCGAGGTCTTCACGCTTTAAATAAATAAATGCTCCGCCAACATGTTCGCTAAGTCTTTTTGCACAAAAAAGCGGTGTGGGCCTGCCAATATAATTTTGCAGCAATCTTTTATATTCAAACTGAAAGGTCATGTCCGGCACAATTTTATTATAAGCCTCATCCAGTTCCATTAATGCCGGCATGAGGGTTTCACCGACATAACGTCCTCCATAGGGGCCAAAATGACCATTTGAATCAGGATATTTGTCTGTTTCATATTGTTTAATATCTGTAGAAATCTCTTTTTTATTGTTCATTAAAAAATACTCCTTGTTTTTTCAGGATGTTCTTTATTAAGACCACAATCAGCAACAGCTTTGATAAACGATTTAACCTTTGCAGAGTCTTTTCTTCCAGGGCATGATTCAACTCCTGAACTTACATCTACTGCATCTGGAAAACTTTTTTCTATGGCATTGCAGACATTTTCCGGGTTAAGTCCTCCTGCAAGGATAAAAGGATGCTGTCTGTCCGGATTATATGCTCTTCCCCAGTCCCATTCAAGGGCATTACCTCCGGGAAGTATGCCTTTACCACATTCCACAAGATATGCAGATGCCTGATAGTTTTTTATTTCTTCAAGGGATGGGCTTCCTTCAACAAACAGGGCTTTTATTACAATTACTTTTTCCCTGACAAGCCGGCTTACCAGCTCTGGTGTTTCACTGCCGTGGAGCTGAACACCATTTAAACCGCAGTAATTTACCTTTTGCATTATTCTGTCATATGTTTCGTTCACAAAAACCCCTACGGTTTTAGCCCTGCCCTTTACAGCCGCGGTAATTTTTTTTGCCTGATCTTTGGTTAAATTCCTTGGGCTTTTTGGAAAAAAAACACATCCAATTGCGTCAGCTCCAAAGTTCACACATTCCAGGGCTTCTTCAACCCTTGTCAGGCCGCAGATTTTAATCTGAGGTCTTTTATTTTTTATTTCTTTTTTATATTCTTCAGAGTGAAACATAAGCGTTATTTTTTCCCCATAAGCTTCATAAGAAAAGCCTTTGGATTTGATGATGTTACAAGACTTTCTCCGATTAAAAAATTATGAATTCCTGAATTTACTATTTTTTCTATGTCTTCTCGAGTCTTGATACCGCTTGCCGCAACTGCAACCTGATCTTTTTCAAGAAGAGCTGCCAGGTTGATTGTTGTGTTAAGGCTTGTTTTAAAAGTACTCAAGTCCCGGTTATTAATGCCTATTAACCTTGCTCCTGCTGCTGAGGCCAGTTTTAAATCTTCTTCTGAATTTATTTCAACCAGAGCATCCATGTTGAGTTCAACGCAGAGATCAAGATATTCTTTAAGCTGGTTTGGCGAGAGAATACGGGCAATAAGAAGAACTGCATCAGCGCCTATTAGCGCAGATTCATAAATCTGGTACGAAGAAATCAGAAAATCCTTTCTAAGCACAGGAATATTTACTGCCTGTCTGGCTGTTTTAAAATCTTTTATGCTGCCTTTAAAATGAGGTGTATCAGTCAGGACCGACAGAGCAGCAGCACCTCCGGCTTCATATGCCGAAGCATATACGGCAGGGTTTAAATCCGGGCATATATCTCCCCTGGAAGGGGACGCTCGTTTAATTTCAGCAATAATATTTATTCCTGAAGGGCCGGGCATTTCCAGTTTTTTGAAAAACATGCGTTTTTTTTGATGCACGACTGTTTTATCGCGTAAAATATTTTCCGGCAATTTACTTTTTGCAGCCGCTATTTCCTGTTTTTTATCAGATATAATTTTTGTTAAAAAATCGGAGTTCATTATCCATTTTCCCGGGTAAATTCTATAAGATTTTCAAGTTTTGCCGCAGCCTTTTTGCTGTCAATGGACTTTTGCGCCATGAGGATACCCTCATTAAAATCTTTGGCTTTTCCTGCGGCAATCAGTGCGGCTGAAGCATTAAGCACAACCACGTCCCTTTTGGGTCCGGTTTCTCCGGCAAGAATTTTTCTGGTTATTTCTGCATTTTCCTGAGGAGTTCCTCCTGCGAGGTCCTGAGGATTTGCTTTTGTTTTAAAAAATTGTTCAGGGTTTATGTCATAGGTTTGTATAAGATCGTCTTTTAGTTCAGAAATACGCGTTGGCGCGCAAACCGATATTTCATCCAGACCATCATGGCCGTGCACTACAAAGGCTCTTTTTGTGCCTAATAAACGAAGGGCCTGGGCAAACATTTCTGTAAGTTCCGGGGCATACACACCAAGAAGCTGGCAATTGGCTCCTGCAGGATTTGTAAGAGGGCCGAGCATGTTAAATATACTGCGTATTCCAACTTCCTTTCTTGCTTTGGCGGCATATCGCATTGCTCCGTGATAAAGTGGAGCATAAAGAAAACCAATGCCTATCTCCCCAATAGCTTCTTCAACGATTTCCGGATTTACATCCAGTTTTACGCCCAATGCCTCAAGAAGGTCCGCGCTGCCGCATTTGCTTGAAACGGATCGATTTCCATGCTTGGCCACGGTTACTCCACATCCGGCGACTATAAAAGCAGTGGTTGTTGAAATATTAAAAGTTTGAGTTTTATCTCCGCCTGTGCCGCATGTATCTACAACATCAGAGGCAGATACCTGAATGCGTAAAGCCTTTCTTCTCATGGCCCTGGCAGCTCCGGCCAGTTCTTCAAATGTTTCACCCTTTGTGGAAAGCGCTGCCATAAAGGCTCCGATTTGTGCATCAGTTATACTGCCTGAAAATATATCAATGATCATTTGCGACATTTCTGTTTCATTTAGATTGTTTCCATTAACTATTTTGTTAAGATTTTTACGAAACATAATTTTCCCCTTTCAAATAATTAAACCAGAACTTAACACCATTAACTTAAGAAAATACAGGAAGCATATTGCGATATTTTTACCACGAAGAACACGAAGCAATCGAAGATAAAGGAAAAAACCCTTCGTAATCTTCGTGGTTATAAACAATAAAATTGCCTAAGTTAATGACATTGAATCATCATGTTTGATATTGATTTAAAAAATTATATCAGCACATTATTTTATAAACAAAAGAGGCCGTGAAAATTTCCACGGCCTCTTTAAAAACAAAAAAACCGCGGGCTTTGAGATGCCTGCGGTTTAAAAAAAACTTTTAACTGATTTATTAATCAGGGTGATAAAATTCCGCTGGCAAACTCCTTGATATATATCTGCCAATAGTAGTTTTTGAAAAAAGTTTCTGTAAGTATATTGTTTGTAATTGTCTGCATTTGTGAGTTTTTCCTGTAAATTGAATTTATGACTTAATAATTGGTTTATTTTATATTTGTCAAGTTTTTTATTTGTAATTAAAACAACAAATTCGTATTAAAATAACAAACTCGTAAAAGGTCAAATTCAAGTATAGGTTGAGTTGTTATGTGCCGGTCATGAAAAAACCTCTTATGAAATAATTCTAAAGGCTAAGACGCGTGATAAATATTGACGATATGATTAATAGTGCTGTGATACACGATGCCGCTGAGCAGTGTTGGCTGTATTTCAGCAATCCCAGGCAGGTTATTTCGGCGCATAGAATCGAAGACGTCGTTCCGGCGTTAAATGCAATTGAAAAAACAGTTGACGAAAATGGTCTGTATGCAGCAGGTTTCATTGCTTACGAGGCAGCGCCGGCTTTTGACCCGGCGCTTGTGGTAAACAGGGATGGTTCATTTCCTCTTGTATGGTTTGGAATTTACAGCCAGCCCGAACATATCCATTTTCCAGCGCCAACAAAATGTTGCCTTGACCAACCACTGACATGGGTGCCTTCGTTGACGCGAGATGCCTACCAGGACGCTATAGCTGCAATTAAAAAACATATTGAAGAGGGAGATACCTATCAGGTAAATTTTACCTATCGCCTGAAATCACCATTTATCTGTGATCCATGGGAATACTTCATTAATCTGGTAAAGACACAAAGTGTCCAGTATGGAGCGTTCGTAAATACTGAAGAATGCTCTATCTGTTCCGCTTCACCCGAACTGTTTTTTAATCTTGATGATAATAAGCTGAGTTCTCGCCCCATGAAGGGAACCGCATCAAGAGGGCTTACTTTGCACGACGACATCAAGCAGGCCGACTGGCTCCATCATTCAGAAAAAAACAGAGCGGAAAACGTCATGATCGTTGATATGGTCCGGAACGATATGGGGCGAATCGCGCAGACTGAGAGCGTAAAAGTGGACGATCTTTTTGCCATAGAAAAATATCCAACGTTATGGCAAATGACTTCGACTGTAACGGCAAAAACAAAATCAGGTTTGTGCGAAATATTAAAAGCTCTTTTCCCTCCGGCTTCCATTACGGGAGCTCCGAAACCCGGCACTATGCGTATCATAGCGAAACTTGAAAAAGATCCTCGTCGAATATACACGGGCAGCATTGGGTTTACAGGTCCTAATCGCAAAGCGCAGTTTAATGTTGCCATCCGGACGGTACTTATCGACAAAATCAAAGGTCAGGCTGAATATGGGGTTGGCGGCGGCATTGTCTGGGATTCCACAGAGACGGCTGAATTTGAGGAATCTCAAACAAAGGCAAAGATACTCACTGAAAGCTGGCCTGAGTTCTCGCTTCTTGAAACGATCCTGTGGACACCTGAGCATGGATATTATCTGCTTTCATACCATCTGGCCCGTCTCAGGGATTCCGCTGTTTATTTTTCTTTTTATGCTGATATTGATGCAATACGCGATAAACTTTTTTCTTTGGCATGTACTTTCCCGCATACAGCACATAAAGTCCGTTTGCTCGTGACAAAAAACGGAAGCATAAAATGCGAATTCAAAGCAATGCTACATTCTACTGATAAATATAAGCGCGTATGTCTTGCGCAGTCATCTATAGATTCTTCAAATATTTTTCTGTATCACAAAACAACCAACAGGGTTGTATATGACCAGGCGCTGGCGGCATACGCTGGATATGATGATATAATCTTGTGGAATGAGAATGGTGAAATAACTGAGTCATGCATCGCCAATATTGTGGTTGAGATAGACGGAAAACTATATACCCCGCCGGTTAAGTGCGGCCTGCTTGCCGGCACTTTCCGGGCCTGGATGATAGAACACAATAAGGTTATGGAAAGGGTGATCAGGATAAAAGATTTAGCGAGGTCACCTCATATTTACCTGATTAATTCTATACGCAAAAAACAGGAGATCGTTGTTGACTGAAAGACTTATGAAAATGCATAACTGCTTGCGCGGGAGAGTTTATTTGGGTTGCTTATTGACTGGTTGATTGCTATTCTTAAACAATTTTTCAGAGGGTACAAGGGCTCGAGTGAAAAGAAAAAAGATGGAGAATAACATTTTTTATTAACCTGATGATAATATGACAAAAAATATTCTTGATAATATTCATAATAAAAATCTTCAATCCATAGCAGATAAAGTGGTTCAAAATATTCCTGTCAGCGAGGAAGATGCGCTTTACACTCTTACCACGAACGACATCCTTGAGCTTGGTCTCATTGCTCATTATATAAAGACTGAATTGCATGGAAATAAAGCCTTTTACGGCGTTAACATGAATCTCAATTATACGAATATATGTGAACTCCGCTGTCCTCTCTGTGCCTTTTCAAAAGATGAGGGAGATAAAGGGGCATATGTTCTTTCAATTGAAGATATAAAAACAAAAGTTGCCGGCGCAGTTGCCCTGGGTATAGACGAGGTGCATATCGTAGGCGGCCTTTACCCGCAGCTTAAAATCGACTATTTTGAAGAGATGCTCAGGGCAATAAAAGAGATAAAGCCTGATATTTTTATTGTAGCCTTTACTGCTACGGAATTTGAGTATTTTGCAAGGATAAATGACCTGCCGCTGATGGAAGTTTTTGATAAAATGATTAAAGCTGGTCTGGATGCCTTGCCAGGGGGGGGCGCGGAAATTTTTGCGCCAAAAGTAAGAGACATAATAGCTCCAAAGAAAATATCCGGAAAACACTGGCTTGATGTAATGAGAACAGCTCATTCCATGGGTCTGAAAACAAATGCAACAATGCTTTACAATCACATAGAAAAACCCTGCGATATTGTTGACCACCTGTCTAAGATTCGCTCTCTTCAGGATGAAACAGGCGGGTTTAAAACTTTTGTTCCCCTTCTTTATCATGATAAAAAAACAAAAATTCCTGCATGCCGTAATACCAAAGGCGGATACAATGATATCCGCATTTACGCTACAAGCCGCATTTTTTTACACAATGTTTCGCATATCAAGGGTCTCTGGATGTATCTCGGGGAAAAAATGGCTCAGGTGCTTTTGAGTTTTGGCGTAGATGATATTGGCTCAACCTATAATTATGAAAGGGTGGTGCATGCCGCAGGCGCAAAAACCCCTGATTGCGGCACGGAACCGTATTTAAGAAATCTTATTGAAAACGCGGGTTTGACACCGCTGCGAACAGCATCAAACTACGAAACAATTAAGAATAAGAGTTCATGAATGAAGTTAGGTTATATAGACTACCTCAATACTTATCCCCTTTATTATCATATACTGGAAAAAGAAAAGATTCCCGGAGTGCAGATTATTTCCGGCTATCCCAGCAAACTCAATAAAATGCTGGGCACCGGCGAGCTCGATATGAGTCCTGTTTCAGCCGCGGCCTATGCAGACATTGAAAAAGATGTGGTGCTTCTGCCTGATTTTTGTATTGGTTCAATAGGGTATGTGCGCTCGGTTATTTTAATCAGCAAATTTCCAATCGAGGATCTGAATCGTAAAAGAATCGGGTTGACTTCCGCGTCACAAACTTCAGTTATACTCTTGAAGAGCCTTCTTAAAAAATATTATAATATTGAGCCGGAGTATATGCGGACAAACCCGAGTCCATTGTTAAAAGATATGGATGCTGCGCTTGTTATCGGCAATGAAGCCATGACCGACAACAGAGAAGCTATACCGTATACTTATGATCTGGGTGATCTCTGGCTTAGAAAGACCGGGTATCCAGTTGTTTTTGCCGTATTTGCGGTCCGAAATCGTGCTCTCAAAAAATACCGGACAAATATAAAAGCTATTATAGAATCTTATCGTACTTCTTTGTCCTGCCTGAAAACAGAAGAAGCGGTTATTATTCGGAAAGCAGGTGAAAAATACCCGGAAATAAAGTTTGATTTATTTAGCTACTATAAAAAATTAGAATATACTTTTACAGGGAAATTAAAAGACGCGCTGAGCTTTTATTTTTCTGTTACAGAAGAACTGGGGTTTCTCAATAAAGTGGAGAAACTTAATTTTTTGCCCGATGATTTCAGTTTTTAACGCCGGCAATAAAACAGATAAGACTTCAGATACCAATGATAAACAAAAACATGCTCAAAAAGAAAATATACACGGGAGAAAGAATAGACAGCCATGAGGCATATTCGCTTTTTTCATGGGATGTCATAGAGCTTGGTATGGCTGCGGATTTTAGAAGAAAGATCGTTCATCCTGCCGAGAGAGTCGGTTTTATCATAGACAGAATCATCAACTACACGAATATCTGTCAGGCAAAGTGTGCCTTTTGTGCTTTTCACGCCAAAGCAGGCCGTATTGAGCCATATGAACTTTCACTCGATGAAATATGCTGTAAGGTGGAAGAGCTTGTTGCTGCCGGAGGAACCCAGGTTATGCTTCAGGGAGGACTTCACCCGAATCATACACTTGACACATATCTTGCAATGGTAAGAACGGTAAAGCAGCGATTCCCGAGAATTTATCTCCACTCATTTTCACCTGCGGAGCTGGTGCACATTGCCGGTAAAAGCCATATTTCTTTTGATGAAGTAGTAAAAAGTCTGCATGAAGCCGGCATGAAGTCCATTCCCGGAGCTTCGGATCTCCTCGTGGACAGAGTCCGCAATCTGGTAAGCCCGCGAAAGATAACCAGACAAGAGTGGTGCGAGGTAATGCATACACTTTCACGTAATAAGATGTGGTCTACTGCTACCATGACCTATGGAATGGGAGAAACACTTGAAGAACGCATCTCGCATCTTGAAGTTATACGAAATATTCAGGACAGCACAGGTATATTACGCGCATTTATTCCCTGGTCATTTTCACCAGCTAAAACAAGCATGGACAACATACCGCCGGCAACGGGCATAGATTACCTGACAATCGTAGCCATTGCACGGATATTTCTGGATAATATTATTTATATTCAGGCAGGGTGGCTTACCGAAGGGCTCAAGCTGGCCCAGATTGCTCTTGCAATGGGAGCAAATGACATGGGCGGCGTACTCACCGAAGAATTGGTAGTAAAGGCAACAGGGATTAATACACGCTCTGGTGCGCAGGAGTTTGTAAATCTTATTAAGGATGCAGGCAAAGTGCCTGTGCAGAGAGATTCTGAATATCGGGAAATAAGGAGTTTCTGAAGTGCCTGAAATAGATATAGCATTTTCTCCGTGTCCTAATGATACGTTTATCTTTCATGCAATGATTAATAATCTCATTAATACCCACCTTACCTTTGTGCCTTTCATCAACGAAGTCGAAACATTAAATAAAAAGGCATTTAACAATACATATTCCATATCCAAGCTTTCGTTTCATGCCTATCTGCTTCTGAAAAAACAGTATGAACTTCTTGATTCCGGAGCCGCGCTTGGTTATGGATGCGGACCACTGCTTGTGGCGGGCCCTGCGTTTAAATTACTAAAAAATGCTAAAATAGCAGTTCCCGGCATATATACTACCGCACATCTGCTTCTGAAACTGTGGAATCCCGAAATCCGTCATATAGAAACAACCCGCTTTGATAATATTCTTCCCGGGGTAAG
>Ga0222695_1000302_pt1 | contig 30068 bp, 30 predicted proteins | sample AntAcemetage1398_FD_179834 | JGI IMG/M metagenome (GOLD analysis project Ga0222695, IMG submission 179834) | Saline water microbial communities from Ace Lake, Antarctica - #1398 | ecosystem: Environmental > Aquatic > Non-marine Saline and Alkaline > Saline | place: Antarctica: Ace Lake...
GCTTCCACTTCTTTCTTACTTAAAGTCATCTCAATCCTCCTTTTGTTGATCATCTTATAATCAACTTAGAGAATTTACACAAAATTTATGATACTCCCATTATATCATCAATTTCTTTTTTATAATTTTCTGAAGTGAAATCCTTATCCTCTAAAACAATATCAACCTTTATGGAATTATTGTTAATTATAAGATTATGTTTAATATGAACAACGCTTGAAGTAGTAGGAATACAGCTAAATAAATGACTGTCTCCTTCAAAAGGAATACTGACTGACACCTTAAAAAGCCGCTGTCTATAATAACCAATCCTACTCTGCCTATTTTGAAAAAACTCTATCGGTTCGGAAGGTATTGGATCTTTTATCTTTACCGGCTTTATTGTGTGGTCTTCTATAAAACAATTAACGATTCTTTCAATTTCTGAATCACTAAAAACCTCAAGTTTTTCTATTTTTTTAGTTAGTTCTCTTTTTTGATAGTTAACATATTCGTGTAAATGCTGTTTATTAAAAACAATACCCATAATATCTCATCCCTTCTCAAATCACCTGAATAAATATATAAACAGAATCTTTCCCAGTCAAATTTCTATTAGATTTCTAATATATTTTCCAAGACAGCTTTAAGATTCTTTCCCACTCAAACCCTTAATTTCAAGCTTCAAAACAAGAACTTTTTCAACAATACGATTATCAAATTGACTATCATGTTTTCCGTGATATTTCATAATAATATCAAGCCATTGCTTCTTTTTCTCATGATCTGAAATGTTTCCGCTTCTTCAGACAAAAACTGGATATTCTTCCCAAACCTTTCCTTCAAGAATTCTTCCATTGGCTTTTTTACTTCTTTTTCTTCCGTCAGCACCCCAGGCACCCCATTGTTTGAAGAAAAAAGCTGTTTTCTGATCTTTACACTGATCTTTTATATTCATAGCCCATTCAGAATTCATTGGACGAGCACCCACACCACTCTCACCACCAACAATAACCCAATCAATTCCTTTAAGATTTAGACCGTTCATGTCACTTAGAAGAGGCTCCATTGAAATGAACTTAATATTCGCATCGATTTCTCTTAAATTATCAATTCTTGATACATATTTATCACTTTCTACAGTCACTCCAAGCCAGATATTTGAAGGAATCTTTCTTGATGAAAAATACTGTTTCATTCTTTCATCTCTCTTCGTAAGTATCTGATAAACATGTCTCGGGGTTTTCTCTATAATATCCATAACTTTATCTATATAGCTAAATGGCATTTCCTCATGAAAAAGATCACTCATTTAATCGACTCCACTATTGTAGAATATTGGTTGTAATCCCAAGAACTAGAAAAATAAAAGTGAGAAACTATTTCATTTCTTTCTGAATTTCGAGAACTTTTTCTTTTGATAAATCAGTAATTTTAATAATAAAATCTACAGGAGCTCCGGCAAGAAGTGCTTTTTTACATGTTTCAACAGCCTTCAGGAAAGACCCTTTTTCTATGCCTTTCTCTATGCCTTTCTCTATGCCTTTCTCTATGCCTTTCTCTATACCTTTTTCTTTTCCCTGCTCAAACCATTTTTTTGCTAATGACGGCATAAGTTCCTCCGCTTTTTCGCCAAGTTCGTTTTTTATTATATCCATAACTTCATTTTCTTCAACTTCATTTGTTCTGGTGAGATATTCCAGCAATATAAGAAAAAGATCCATATTGTCATTAATCCCACCTTTTACAAGATACTGAATGAGTTTTATCAGCGTTTGTCCATCAACATTGTCTCTGTTTTTCATCAGAGATATTGCACTCATTAAATAGGCATTTTTTCCGAACTTTTCATTCTGTGAAAGATCAAAATCCTTAGTGTCGAAAAGCATATATTCAAAGTTAAGAACATGTTTTTTTAGTTTTTCAGGAACTTTCATGGCCTGATTAAGACTTCTTTCAATCTTCCATTTCGTTTTTCCATGGTAAAAAACAATTGGCACAATAATTCTGAACTTTCTTTTTGCTCTAAAATCTTCTTCAAGCATGAGATACTGATATCTGAGCAGTTGCCAAAGAATGGTTTTATCCATATAAGATTTATGTTCAAAAAGCACGTAAATGTCTGTTTTTTCTCCAGTTTTAGTGTTTAGTTTTATGACTAGATCTGAAAGATGACCCCTGAGTTTTTCATCAACGTAGCTGGTGTTTTCTGTTTTCACAGATTTCATATCAAGCACTTTCACAACATCGGGAGGAAAGACTCCTTTTAAAAAATCAGCTGTATTTGCAGGCTCTTTAAACACTTTTAGGAAAAAATTGTTATGAACAGGCCGTGAATCTTTCATTTTTAACCTCAATTACTCAAATTACTATTACGAATTAAGATTATGTATTAAACCTTGCAAAATCAAGAAAAACTATTTGTGCCTAATCACAAAACACCACTTTTCGCCTCCAAAATGGGAATGCATTACCAGTTTGACTGAAAATCACCCGAAACCAATGTCATTATACTGAAACTAATTACTGCATTTTGTCTGTTAGTTTCATCACGGAGGGAACAATGCTTGATATCCTTAAAAGATATAATTTCTGGGACAAACCCGTATCAGGATGCGGAATTCTCAGAGAAAGCTACCTTGAAAAACTTTCTTTATTCATGAATGTTCGTAGCAAAGAAATAGATTTTCGTGCACAACTTGGTGATAAAAAAGTGTATATCCAGATGGCTTACACAATCGGAGATGATGAAAGTGCTCTTTTTAAAAGAGACTTTCGCCTATTATCTTGACTGGTTTCGGTTTATAACTATCTTAAGATAGAACATTTTTTCGGTGATTATGAAAGTATTTGAAAAAATAGGAAAAAAGATTGCAACAACTGTTGATCAGATCATTACTTTCCTAAAATTTTTTAGAGATTGTTTCAAGTGGTTACCTGTTCCTCCTTTCCGTTTTGGCCAAATTGCTGAACAAGTGGAAAAGATTGGAATTGAATCAATTATTATCGTTTCACTTTCAACGTTCACTACTGGAATGATCATCGGACTGCAACTTGTCAATATCATGAGACTTTTTGGCGGAGAAACCTTCGCCGGAGCCGGTGTCGCTATCTCAATCAGCAGAGAACTTGCACCAGTTATAACAGCAATCGTTCTTATCGGCAAAAATGGAAGCTCAATGACTGCTGAAATAGGCAGTATGAAGGTGACGGAACAGATAGATGCAATGGAAACAATGGCTGTCAATCCAATCCGCTATCTCGTCATTCCGAGACTTGTTGCCTCGATCTTTGTTTTTCCTGCATTGACTGCCCTTGCAAACGTCGTTGGAGTTTTCGGGGGATATCTTGTCTCTGTAAAAGTAATGCAGGTAAATTCTGCGGCTTATCTTAACACAATGTACTACTGGACTGATCCTGATGACATCTGGACAGGACTTGTGAAAGCTGTTGTTTTTGCTGTTATCGTAACTACTATCTGCTGTTATCAAGGACTTAAAACTAGAGGTGGAGCAAAGGGAGTTGGAGATTCAACAACAACAGCAGTTGTAATTTCAACTGTTGCGATCCTTATTGCTGATTATATTATGACAGACATCTTTATTTCTTTTCTGGGGCTTTAGATGAACACGATTATAAAAGTAAAAGACCTGTTCAAAGCTTTTCATGACCATGAAGTTCTTAAAGGCGTTTCACTAGATATTGAAGAAGGAAAGATTACAACTGTTATAGGAAAAAGCGGAACCGGAAAAAGTGTGCTCTTAAAAAACATTATTGGAATTTTAAAGCCTGATTCCGGTGAGGTTTTCTATCGGGACAGCAGAATAAATGATATAAAACCTCAGGAACTCCTTGAATTCAGAAAAAAGATTGGATACTTGTTTCAAAATGCCGCCCTTTTTGACTTTATGACGGTTAAAGAGAACATCGGCTTTCCATTAGTTGAACAACTTGGAATGAACCCTGGTAAAAAACTGGACGACAGAGTTGTAAAACTTCTTGATCTTGTCGAACTTCCCGGCATTGAGAACAAGTTTCCATCAGAACTTTCCGGCGGCATGAGAAAACGCGTCGGGCTTGCAAGAGCTATTGCCGTAGAGCCGGAGATCGTTCTTTTTGATGAACCGACCACCGGACTTGACCCAATTCTTGCACAAAGTATCGATAGTCTTATAATAAAGGTGAACAGGGAGCTGAATATGACCTGCATTGTTATAAGTCACGACATACCGTCAACACTTCACAGTGCAGACAAAGTTGCTCTTTTGTTTGATGGAACAATTCAATTTGCAGGAACTCCGGATGAAGTAATGAGATCAGATCACAGAATACTTAAACAGTTTATTTCCAATTCTTTTAGATCCCGCGGGGAGATATAATGAACAGATACGCTAAAATAGGACTCTTCTTTACAGCCTGCACAGTTCTTGTAAGTGTTTATATATTCAGAAGTGCTGATACATTCACAGGTGGCCCGACAAGCACATACTACGCTCTAGGTGACAATGCTATGGGTCTTTTAAACGACAGCAGCATACTGACTGCCGGCGTTGAAGTCGGAAAACTCAAAAAGATAGAACTTGAGAACGGAAAAGCAAAATTCACACTGGACATATCAAAAAATCTCAAAATATATTCAAATGCCAAACTTGAAAAAGTAATGGAAAGTATGCTCGGAACCTATGTTCTTACACTTTATCCCGGCGATAAATCAGGAAAGATCTTAAAAGAAAAGGAATACATCGGTCAGGTCGAAACGAATTCCGGTATAAACGGAGCTATGGAAAAAGCTTCTGAAATGATGGAAAAAACAAATGAGGTAATTGCTCTTATTCTAAAAGATAAAAATCAGAAAAATCTTGATATTATCCTTGATTCCGTTGCAAGAACCGCTGAAAACACTGCGCAGTCATTTGAAGGTACTCTGAAGCTTTTAACCATTACTTTAAAGAACATGGCGGAAATCACTCATAAAGTAAACCAAAGAAGCGAAACAGAGATGGATAAGTTCTCGAAAATACTAGAAAACACTCTAAAACTAACGGATACGATGAACAATCTGGTCGATAATAACGATAAGGAAATAACAGAAACTCTTGCGCTTTTAAAAGACAGTCTTCAGTCAATATCAGAAGAGTTAAAACAGTCAAGGGGAACAGTCGGCGATCTAAAGGATATTTCAGGTAACCTGAGTAAGATCACTACAAAGGTTGCAAACGGCGAGGGAAACGTCGGGAAACTTTTCAACGATGATAAGCTCTATAACGATATTAGTAAAATATCTGATAAGATAACAGATTATGCAGAGACAGTTCTGGGAATGCAGGTTCATGTTGATTTTCATTCTGACTATATGGTTTTTGACAAAGCGTTTAAAACTTATTTTGATGTTACCCTTCAGCCTAGAGATGACAGGTTCTATCTTTTCGGCGTGGTGGATGATCCAAAAGGGAGAACAACAGAGACTGCTACAACTTATGAGATCGGCATAGACGATGGAACTAGCGTTGAAAACTACGTGGTAACTACAAATAAAAATAAAAAGGACAGCGAATTTAAATTTAATCTTCAGATAGGAAGAAATTTCGGTCCGATCTCACTTAGAGGAGGACTCTTCCAGAATAAAGCCGGCTTTGGATTAGACTATAACCCTTGGAAATTCATAGCATTATCTGCTGAGATCTTTGATTTTGGTGATGACATTCCTGAACTGAGATTGAAAGGACTTGCGCGGCCTCTCATCTGGGCGATAGAACCTTTCAGCTGGCTGTATCTTACTGTCGGTGGAGAAAATCTCATCAACCGGGAAAGAGACCTGTACTTCGGTTTTGGACTTAGATTTACTGACAACGACCTTAAAACTATTATCTCATCTGTTCCGATGCCATAGGAGGTTCTATGCTTAATTGGCTGTCAGGGGGTGTAATTCATCTTTCTTCATATACTGCACCACTGATTTTCGGTATTGCGATCTTTGTATGGTACAGACTTCTAGTCAGTTACCTTCCCGTTAGGGAATATTATAAATATTTCTTAGAAGCAGCTGTTCTTTCATTTATTGGCGCAGCACTTGCTCCGATAGCAATTTTTATTTTTCAGGGTAACCTCATCTCATTTATAAGCTCTATTCCAAAAATTTTTGAAAAAGTCGGAAACTTTAACGGCTTCCTGGCAATCATTGATCTGGCGTTCAGAGGTTTTTCAATAACCGGAGGGTTTTTAATTCTTGTAATTATTCTCCTTTTTGTAATGAAAGACGGGAAAAACGTAATATTCGGAATTCTCTATCCTTTTCCACTCTTTGCCGCCATTACACGAATTAACTGTATTATGGAAGGATGCTGCTTTGGTAAAAAATACGACGGACCTTTTTCCTGGTCTTACCCGCCTGCAAGCATTGCATCTAAATATCACTATTTGAGATTTGGTCTTATTTCAAGATTCAAAGAGTCTTTTTCCGTTTATCCAACTCAGCTAATACTTGTTATCCTTATGTTTCTTCTATTTCTCATGACCTATATTATGAATAAGAATAAAGTAGCAAAAAACATTATTATAGGAACAATATTAATCGGTTATGGCGTTTTTAATTTCTTTGTCGAATTTATCAGACAGGAGCCACTTGTACTTGGCGGTCCTTTAACCATGGGCCAGTTTTTTGAGATCATACTTGTGATCCTTGGCTTTTACACAATCTTTAAAGTGAATAATTCCCAAATAAAGGGGTGATAAATGTATAAAAATCGAACCATTATCCTCATACTGATCATCGGTATCGCCGGATATAACATCTATTCCTACCAGAAAAAACAGGAAGAACAGGAAAAACAGGAAGAACAGGAAAAAGCTGCTGCAAACAAACCAAAAGTTGGTAATTTCAAAAAGGATTTCAACAGCATTTTTTTCGGTTCAGAAAAAAAGGATAAACCCCAGCTACCAAAAGAAAAAACAAAAGAGATCAAAACTCTTATGCCTAAAAAGAATTCTCCTGGAACCAGAACTTTCACGAACAGAGATATTGGAAAACTCAATAAAAAGAACATAAAGAATAGGAAAATGATAACAAAAGAGGATATTCAGAAACTGAAAAACCAAAGTCCTGATGAATTTGAAGAAAGTGTAAAAATAGAAAAAATTAAAAAAGAAAAACCGAAAAAGAAACTTAGTACTCTGGAAAAAATTATTAATTCAGCAAAAAACACTTTTTCAGAAAAAAATGACGACGACAATGAATAGGCTTAACTAACTATTTTTTCTCAAGAAACCTCGGCCTAATAAGAACACAGAGAGAAGGAAGAAGCACAAGGGAACCAATGAGACAAGTTCCTATGCTTAAAACTATAAGCGCTCCGAAAAACCTTATCGGCATAAAAGAACTGAATAAAAGAACCACAAATCCGACCATCACACTTATAGCATTGTAGATTATTCCCCTTCCAGCAGTAAAAAGAGTATGCTCAACTGCCACCTTAGGATTATCGTGTTTTGCCATCTCTATTCGATAACGCCATAAAAAATGAATTGTATAGTCCACCCCGACTCCGATAACAATTGAAGATATCATAGCCGTAGCAATATCAAGTGTGACTCCTGTGTATCCCATTAATCCGAACATCAGTATCAATGCAACAGCCAGTGGAAGACCAGCAATAAAACCTGCCATAAAACTCTTAAAGAGCAACATTACAAGAATTGTTACAACAATAAAAGAAAGAAGTAGTGAAATGATCTGACCGTTTACAACCTCGTCAATTAGATCCTTAAATATCACAGCACTTCCTGTAATTTTTGTAAAAGTAGGATCATTCCCTATAAGTTTTTCAGTATCGAGATAAACTTGTTTAATAACTTCACTGCTTTCAGAATTTATCTGAGCAATTATCTGAGCCTCTGTAAAATCTTTGTTTACAAGCTTTCTCAACTCTTCAGGATCACCCATTTCATTATATTTATCTAGAAAGAAATCAACTGCATTTTCCGTTTCCGGAATTTCTCCGTATCCTTTTTCTCCAGGTTTGTAAGCACCTTTTGTAATTAGCTTTACCAGTTTTGAAATTGAAAGTGTGTTTCCAACATGGGGAGTTTTAGCAAGCTTTTCTTCAAGATCATCAATTTTTTTAAGTATTTGAGGGTCTTTAATATTTCCTTTCACATTCACACTGACTATCTGTGAACCACCAAACTTATCGTTAATTAACTGAGATGAAACCTTTACCGGATGTCCATCAGGATAGTAACCAGTAAGATTTGAGTCTACAATAATAAAAGGAATACCAGCAACCATTACAAGGGAAAGTAAAATCGTAGCAACAAGTAGTTTTCCGGGATGCTTTGCAACAAAAACTGAAGTCTTTCTCAACCATTTCTCAGACAGAGAGCGGTTTTTCTTAACAATGATCGGTTTAGGTGTTTTTAAAAGCGATAGTACCGCCGGAATAAAGAAAATGCTTGCCAGAAGTGCAAAAAGAATTCCCACAGAAGACAAAACTCCAAGTTGTGCAGCAGGAACAATAGTATGGGTCATTAAGCACAGCATACCTGCAATAGTCGTTATTCCTGTCAGTAGAACCGGGAGAGCAAGCTCTTTAAAAACGTCTTTTGAAAGGTTAACTCCGGATTTTTTTCCTTCGTTCACCATATTATCCAGCTGATACCTGCTTATTATGTGAATGCCGTAACCATTTGCCACAGCAATAAGAATAACAGGAAGAATAATAGTAACTGTAGTCATTTTCCATCCCAGGAGCGGAACAAGTCCCATCGAAACTACTATCGACATAACTACAACTGAAAAAGGCAGCAAAACTCCTCGTAACTGTTTAAAACTTAATAGAAGGACTAGAAACATAATAAACAGACCAATAGGCATAAAGACCATCATATCTCTGGGAACATCTCTAGAAATATTCTGCTTAACTACAGGCATTCCACCTAAAGTAACCTTTCCGGGACCTTCAATGCTTGCTACAGCAGTTCTGATCTTATCTGTAACTTCAAGATTTTTCCCATCATTCTTCATTCTTACAAGTACTGCGGCCGCTGAAAAATCTTTTGCCACAAGAGTTCCCATCACCATATCATTTTCATTTAACATAGTTCTAAGGGCTTCTCTCTTTTTTAGCTCTGTTTCTGATCCCTCCTCAGCTTTTTCATCATCAAACGGATCAGATTTAGTCATGGGAATAGAGTTTATCCTTTCAACACCATCAATTTTCTTTAACTTTTCAGCTATTTTATTTATCTGTTCAAGAACTGAAGGTTTCAGGATATCCTCATTTTCAACAACAACGAAGATTATCTCCATGCCACCGAATCGTTTTTCAAGCTCTTTGAGATGAACACTCATCTCCGGAGGCAGCATATTCTCAACATCGGGATCTACAGCAGAATCTTTTAATGGAAGTGCCATCAATAATGTCAGCAAAATAAACAGTATTATTATAGGCCATCTAAAACGAATAACTAAATCAGATAATTTTTCCAACAAAGACTCCAAAAGTCAGTTAAAACAGATTTATGACATTGAAAAAGAAGAAAAGGTTACATCAGAGATGCTTAATGACTCACTCTTCAGCTACCTCTTCCTCAGGTGCTTCCGGTGCTTCACCTGGACAGCAGAAGTAATAACCACCATCATTAGGATTTTTTTTGTAGGCGTTAAAATAAACTTCAACAACACTGGCAGCACCATAACCAGGATAATAGCAATCATCTTGGTTGGCAAGAGGACATTTTGACTTTGCAATAAACTCCATCCAGTCACTATCTCCTGCATAGCAGTTTGATGAAGATAAATCCTGACCTACGATACAGCCAACGAGCGGATCATTAAAAGCACACTGAGCCGTAATTACATCATACTTCTCAGTGTCATCCGCAAACCCACCTGCAGGTTCATGATAAACAGATCCTATCTGAATAGTATCACCAAAATATGGTTCCAAATTAAATCTCATTGTATTTGTCTCTATCTCTGTTCCATCAGTTAGCTCACCGATAATCTTCATTTTGATCAACAAAGGACTAACTACCCAGTCAATATCTTCAACATGAGCAAGAAGATCTTTAGCCTGAACTTCAGTAAGAATATCCACAGCACCAGCATTTTGACCACCATCAGGCCCAGCAACAACACCATGAACCTCTATTCTCTTTGTTCCATTCCAAAGGGCTGCGGTGAGTTGAAGCTGTTTACCATCTGCCTGAGCTCTCGGATCCCATTCATATTCAACTTCAACCCATTTCACAAAAAAGTAGTTGGTTTCTCCAGTGTCTATTGTTAGATCTCCATTGACTTTGCTGGTTACGCTGGACGAAATATAGTTTGTAATCTGAAAAGGCAGCAAGTATCTATCAGTAAATGCAAGATCTATCTCTCCTTTTGTGTAGTACAAACTTCCACCGGCTGTTACAGCGCACTGAGTTTGAGTACTTATAGGTACAAACTTATCAAACAACACCAGATTTCTTTTTTCCATACAGGCACCAAACATTAATGCTGATGCAATAACTGCAAAAATTAAAATCTTTTTCATCTCATTACCTCCAAATCCTTCAATATGTCATTTAAATTCCTATTAATAATGCGCGGGCAACCTCTTTCCTCCAGGTAAACCAGCGAAATCTCCTCCAAATCTCTCTTCTTATCAAATCTAATGAAACTCTTCCAGCCATTTTCCTTTAAATAGCCTTCAACTTTCACATTGATATCAAATTTCTTAAACAGTTGCATCAACTCCTTATGGCTAAAACATTTCTTACCCAGATAACTTATGTACATCTGAATAAGAACCATTCCATTGGCAACTGCTAAACCATGAGACAAACCATAGTATCTTTCAATAGCATGACCAAATGTATGTCCCCAGTTTAAATAAATTCTCTTTCCAAGGGTATCGTCAAGATCATCAGCAATAATTGAATATTTATCATTAATTGCCTTCTCAAGACTCTTTTCCGAGAGCAGATCAAATTTTTCTTTAAAAATTTGCTCAGCTTTTCCTGCAAGAAGCATCACTTTTATCATTTCCGCTTTACCACTTGATAAAGCATCTCGAGATAGTGTGTTAAAAAATTCTTTAACCACTACAACTTTTTCCGCTGGATAAAAAGTTCCAATTGAATTCTTAGCAACAAAATTCACAGCAGTTTTTCCACCTATTGAACTATCAACAGCCCCTAATATCGTAGTAGGAACAAAAGTAACCCTCAAACCCCTGTTATAAATTGATCCTACAAATGCTCCAAAGTCAGTAGTCGAACCGCCTCCTATAACAACTAAAAGTGTGTTTCTCGTGGCTTTTCTTTCAATAAGCCATTCAATGCAGTCCTCAACGTTCTCAAGATCTTTGCTCTTTTCTCCTTTAAAAACAAAAGTCTGTTTTTTTGGCGGAGAAAACCGCGACAAAACCTTTTTATCAACGATCCACAATGCTTCTTCCTGAAAAACATCATCAAGCTGTATTATTCTTTCCTTAAAAACAACTTCTGTCCTGTAGTCCAACTTGAAATTCAGTTCCATATTTTTTTCACCTCAAACCAAATATCATCTAATGACTTCTCAGATACAGTCACTGTATGATGAGATCCTTCACTATACTTATTCTGTCTCTCATCAAAAAGCATCCTATATCCTGACATTCCCAGCTTTCTGATCAATGGTCTATCCGGAGCTCTTTCAACACATTTATCAAAAGATTGTTTCAAAAAGATCATCATCGTTTCTGAACCTGAAACATTATCCCATCCAATGTGCCCCGGATGAAAACCTCCACCAAAAGCTATAACATCAAAATCAGAATTAACTGCTTTCTTAATAATGGTTCTTTCGATCTTTCTCATCTCATCAATACTATCGTCCAATATCAGTCTGTCTAAATCAATGCCACTCTCTTTCATCATACGATCGGTATCAATTGTTCGATATCCTTCATTCTCAGCTTTCCTTAAAACAGCACTCTTTCCACTTCCTGCAAATCCTATCAGCCCTAACTTTTTCATCTGATTCGCTCAAGATAAGATTGAAATGTACTATTTATGTCTTCAAGACAATCAGAACCAAACTTTTCAGTAAAAGCATCCGCAATGACAAAAGCCATTACACTTTCAGCAATCACCATAGCTCTATTCACACACCATAGATCGTTCCTGCCTCCACCTGACATTCCCTTTGTTCCATCAAACACTGAAAAACTTTCTACTTTTTCAGGTTGAGTGGGAACAGGTTTAAAAAAAAGCGTCGCATAAATATCACAACCGTTACTGAAACCACCTTCAATTCCACCTGCATAATTTGAGGATCTTTCCTTAAGTCCACCATCGAAAAGATCAAGACTGTCAACACCTCTCATTTTATGAATATCAGTATCTCCAATAAAAACACCTTTTACTGAAGGAATAGACATCAATGCTGCGGAAATTCTGGAATCAAGTCTTTTGAACCATTGCACATTTGATCCTAATCCGATAGGAGCTCCTTTAACATTAACTCTTATAACGCCGCCAGCACTTTTATTGCTTTTAGACTCCAGATCAGAATTAAAGTCTTTAACAGACTCTCCTCCGATTTCAAGTAATTCAGATGTTACATCCACACCGAAAGATCTAAGAAGCATTTTACAAAAAGAACCTGAAGCAACTCTTAGAACTGTCTCTCTTGCACTCGCTCTTTCTGCTCCAATCTGAACAGAACTGTATCCGTACTTCAAGTTAGTTGAAAGGTCTGCGTGTCCCGGTCTCGGAAATCCCTTTTCTATTACTCTATTTTCAATGAGCGACTTTCCTTCCTCATTTTCAACAAGGAACGATATTGGTGCTCCGGTTGTCAACAAATCCATTACACCTGAGATGATCTGAACGTTGTCATGCTCATGCTCAAGCCTTTCGGTTATTCCCGTTCCGGAACGCCTTCTAATAAGTTCACTTTTAAAAAGATCAATATCTACTCTCAGCCCTGCCGGAAAACCGCTGAGAATGGCCGTCATGGTCTTGCCATGAGACTCCCCGGCTGAATTATACTCCATACACCTAACTACTCGGATTCACTTGTCATCATCGGCATCGAAGATTTAACCTTGTTCATTATTCTTGGAGTAAGGAAGATAAGAAGTTCACTTCTTTCAACCCTTGTCTCTTCAGATTTGAACAACCAACCAAGTATCGGTATCTTGGAAAGTATAGGCACGCCTCTAACAGTCTTAGAAGTCTTGTTTGTATAAACTCCGCCAATAACCACTGTATCGCCACTCTTAACCAATACATCTGTCTTAGTTTCCTTTTTTATAATTGAAGGCTCACCAAGATAATTGGCATTTGACCAATCAGGCTCACTCTTATTTATGTTGAGGTTCATAAGTATTGATCCATCAGCTGTGATGTGAGGAGTTGCCTTCAGAATCAAAGTAGCATCAACATACTTTGTTGTTACCTCGCCTGTTGTACCTCTTGTTGTAATTGGGATACTTACACCCTGCTGGATCATAGCTTCAGTATTATCAAGAGTAGCAACTTTTGGTGAGCTTACAATCTTTATCCTACCCTCTGATTCCATTACATTCAGAGTAAGACTAAGGTTGTTTATCATTCCAACGCTACCAAAAGTAAAACCCATAGTACCTGTTCTATCCGCCGGTCCCGGAACAGAAACACTGCCACCTGCACCCATGTTATACGGAAAAACCACTCCGGTTGGATGACCATTCGCATCAGTATAAGTATGGTCTGTTCCCCACTCAATACCAAGACCCTCAGCAGCAGTAGATGTTGCCTCAACAATCCTGGCTTCAATAAGAACCTGTGGAGTCTGAGTATCAAGATATTCAATAAGCTGTTCAGCCTTATCAAGTGTTTCCTCAACATCCTTAACGATTATTACGTTTGTTCTCTCATCAGTACTTACGGTACCTCTTTCAGTGAGAAGCTCCTTTATTTGCGGTGTAAGTTTTGCTGCCATTGCATAGTTCACAGCAATAAGACGTACTTTTATTGGTTCAAGCTTTTTCTCAGCATTTTTCTTTGCAAGCTCTTCTTCCTTTTCTCTCTGCATAGTTCGGAGAGTTGCAACTCTGATAATATTACCAAACCTCTCTTTTCCAAGAGACTTACTTTTAAGAATAACATCAAGAGCCTCATCCCAAGGGATATCAACAAGTCTAACCGTTACATTTCCTTTAACATCGTCTCCGGCAATAACATTAAGCTTACTGATATCAGCCATAAGTCTTAGAACATCAAGTATTTCAACTTCCTTAAAATCAAGGTTTATCTTTTTTCCTGAATACGTCCTTTCTTCTTCCTCCATCTTGATAGCACCGGTCTTAAAATCTCCATCCTGACCAACGACACTTTCCGGAAGACGGACGATCTGAGCATCACTATAACCGGCTACTTTCTGAATTTCTTCCTTTTTTGCTGAAAAAACAAACTCAGCGCCTGACTTCATTCCGTCCATATCCAAAGAAAATTTCTGCGATTTCATCTTAGCAAGGATCTTTACACTATCACCTTCGTTGTATACAGCTATCTCTGAGACTGGACCGTTAAGTGAAGAAGCATCAACAACTTGTTCCTTATCTTTTGATATAAAGGCATTTTTTATAGTTATTGTTACTTTCTTCCCGACGACTTTCTTTTCAAATTCAACTTTCCCGACAGTATTGATCTTTAATATTTCAGGATCTTCACCAATGAAAGCAAGTCCTGTAATCTCAGTTAAACTATTCTCAGGCTTTTTCTCAACAATTTTCTTTTCAGAGGTTACATCCTTCTTAATCATAAAAGCTACAAAAGACTTCCGTCCTTCAACTTCAAATGAATAGCCATTGCTTCTCTTAATAGTAAAATATTGAGGAATGTTCTTGTCTATCACTACTCTGAAACCGGACGGATGGTTGGCACTTCTAATACCTTTCTGCTTATTCATAGAGCCTTTAATGCCTATAAAATCAAAAACGATCCTGTCTGGTCCTTTTAGAGAAAAATACCTTACTTTTTCAGGTTGTTTCGAAAAAGAAAACGTGATAACTCCAGGCATCTTAGCTATATTTACTCTGCTTGAAACAAGATTTTCCTGCTTTTTCAGACCAACCAGCTCTTCCAGCTTACCAACCCTGACAACACTGGAACCGTTTTTCTGTGTCTCTACTACAAAATCATTTTTATTAAAAGGAATTTCAAGAAGTGAAGCTGCAGATCCGTTTATTTCACCGGTCTTAACTCCAACACCATCTACCTTTTCAACTTCACCAAGCCCTACAATTTCCAATGAATTCTTGTTTTTCTTAAAGAAAACATCTGAAAAACTGTTCGAGACAAGCACTTTTCCACTCTCTTTTTCAAGAGTTAATGAAACATTGTTTCTTTCAGCTGTCGCTGAAATCGTCACTACTGAAAAAATCAGCAGAAGAACGAAAGATAACCTGAGACTTTTCATTTCAAGCTCCGTCCTTTATTTAAGTTATTCAATTCCTTTTTTTTCATTTTCCTTACCCTCTTCGAATGCACCTGCATCCTCAATTGGAGCAGCAGATTCCTTGAGAAGAGATTCAACGGGCAACTCTAAATAAAGCCTGTTAAGTATCTTCCTTCCCAATGGATCTTTATAAGTTTCCACTATCTCAATCTTATCAGGAAGAATGCGGCTGATCTTACCCCAGTTCTTTCCGATAAAACTTCCTGCTTTTATAACATAGCTTTTTCCATCGGGAGCCACAATAACAACTCTCGGCTCTGTAACACCCCAAATTATTGCTGTGATGCGAAGATCTGAAATATCGAAATTCTGAAGTTCACTAACGATCTTCTTTTCCTTTGTAAGACTTGCCATATCCCCGAAGTAGCTTCTGAAGGGATCTTTCTTTCCAACAGCTGAATATCTATAGTTTGATTTCCTCTTTGTAATATCAACTATTTCAACGTCCTTTCTTTTATTTGAATCAGATGATTTTGTTTTACTGACCCTATCATACTCTGCCTTATAATCGAATGTTTCGATCTTGTATTCATTACTACACCCTGACAGTAAAGCAAAGACGATTGCCACAAACAGCATAAAAGACAATCTACTTTTTAGCATTTGCACCTCCCATCTCAGATTCTGTGAGGAACCTATATGTAGTTGCTTTAAAAGCAACATCGAGATCTGTCTTATTAGGCTGAAACCCACTGAAAGCAGTAACTACGCTTCCTTTTTGGGGCTTCTTTTTATTTTGACTTTTAGCATCTGCTTTCATTGAAATTCTGCTAACATTTACAATTCTAGCCAGTTTATTGACACTATCAAAAAATCCCAAAACTTCATGAAAACTTCCCTTAAGCTTAATTGAAACAGGAACTTCTGCATAAAAATCTTTTTTCCTTTCAGATAAAGGTTCAAAGTAATAAACCTCAAGTCCATACTTTTCGGCCTCATCAGACAGTTTTTTAAGAAGTGATGGTATCTCCTTTTTATCAGGCAGCATACTGATAGCGACTTTAAGATCTCTATCAAGTCCTTCTACTTCTTCCATAAACTGACCTCTGTCCCTAACAAGTACTACCATTTTTGAGAATTCGGACTTTTTAGCGTTAAATTCTCTAAAAAGTGACTCCATTTTGTTTAGATGCGGGATATAAACTGTAACATAGTAAGCCAACACTATCAGTATTAGAACTGCAAGTAGTCCTCCATACTTGTAGGACGGCTTCAGCTTCCCGATATTTACCAGTAGGGCCTTCATCTTACAAACTCCTTATCTATTATCATTTCTTATTGTCTTTTACAACTGGTGCCGGTTGCTTCTTTTTAGCCACAACTTTTTTTCTGCCAGTCGAGTTCACACTTGTATTCATGCTGAAAGAAAGCATCGGAACACCTTTAACGCTCCTATCTTTTGTAACCTTCTTAAGATTGATGTTTGAAAAGAAAAGAGAGTTCTCAAGCTGTTTCATAAAGTTAGCAACTTCCTGATTTTCAAGAGTCTTTCCTGTCATACCCATTCTGTTTCCGTTTAGAGATATATCATTCATCCATATTTTATTTGACGGAATCTTAAGAGAGAGTTCATCTAATATTCTTACAGGACCAACATTCTGTTCCTGAAGTCTGATGATCATGTCCATCTTTTCCTGTAACTTCGCTTTTTTAGTCTTAAGACTTTTAATCTCTCCCATTATTGTTTTAAGGTTAGCGATTTCCTTATCAGCTTCTGTTATTCTCTTTTTACTCTCACCTTGCTGTTCTATAAGCATCGTACTATTAAGGACTGCCAGAACTATCACAAAACCTAGAGAAACTGCAACTATGAATAAAAAGCCTTTCGCCTCGTTGATAAGTTTTTCTTCCTTTACCGGTAATAGATTAATTTTTATCATGACTCATCCATCCTCCGCAGTGCAAGCCCCAAACTAACTGCTGATATGTGGGAATAATCCTCAACTTCTTCACTTGTGAGAACCTGTCCCGGGACGACTATTTCCCTAAAAGGGTTGAGTTTTTCAACCGGCATCTCAAGTGTTGATTTTAAAGCCTGTGTAAAAGTATGGCTTTTTGTAGTCCCTCCGGTAATGAAAACTTTTGTAACACCATCTTCCGGATTAGTATTAGCATAGTAATCAAAAACTCTCGAAATATCTGACACCATATTCTTAGCAACATCCATTACAACTTCCTCAACCTGATTGGGAAGAATGGAGTCGCCGGAAGTGTGAGTTCCTGATTTAAGACTTTCTGCCTGCTGAAAACTTACTTTCAACCTTCTTGTTATTTCTTCAGTTATATAATTACCTCCGGTAAGAATATCTCTAAAAAATCTAACATAACCATTTGAAAGAATAACAACATTGATCTTTGAAGCTCCAACATTAAGTATCGCTACAGTGTTTTCTTTTTCTTCAGGATAATTAATGTAAAAAACATTTGAAAGCGCCGTAGCATCAATTTCAACGGACATCGGTCTTACACCGGCATCATTTACAACCTGAATGAAATCTCCAACGAGATCTTTTCTTGCTGCAATGAGTATTACCCTGTCACGACCATCTTCAACAACATCTGTTTTAATGCCGTCAAAGTAGATCTCATTAATATCATGAGGAATATGCGCTTCAGCCTCAACTTTAATCGCATTATAGAATTCATTCGGTCCAACTTTGGGAACATTTATTACCCTATTGATAACGCCGTGTCCTGCTATACCTATTGAACAGAATTTATCTTTAAGTCTCTCTCTTGCAAGAAGAGTCTTAATCGCATCATTCATTTCGTAAGTGTTCATTATACTGCCATCAACAACTGTGTTAACCGGAATAGGAATGAACCCAAACTTTTTAAGATAATGCTTCCCTCTCTTTTTCTGCAAACGCGAAGCTTTTATCAGATAAGATCCGAGATCAAGCCCCAAGAGTTGCTTGTTATAGAACATACTTGCCTCCTGGTCTACTCTTCTTCATCAGAAAAAACTTTGTTCTTTTCATCAAGAGACAATCCTAAAGCAAGAAGTATCTTACGTTTTGTTTCCATCCTGCTTCTGCCGTCCTTTTCAATTCTATCAATAGTAAGAACTGACACACCTGCTTTTCTTGCAAGTTCAGACTTGCTCATCAATAACTTTTCTCTCATCTTCTTAAGTTTGTTCGTTGCCATTTTGCATTCTCCTATCAGAGCAAAATTTCCAATAATCTACTGCCGAGATTATCATAATGAACAACAAAATCAAGTTTTTTCTGCAAAAAAGATATATCATTAATATACAACTATACAAAACTTTGCATAAATTAGCACTCAACTAACCAATCAATATACATGCTTTCACCCTTTATTCCTCTCTATATCAACACCTATTCCCCGTAACTTTTCCTCTATAGACTCATAACCTCTGTCTATTTGCCTAATATTATATATACGGCTTCTTCCTTTTGCAGCTATTGCAGCCATAACCAGCCCCATCCCTGCTCTGATATCAGGAGAATCAAGTTTTGAGCCAAACAACTGGGACGATCCGGATACAACAACTCTATGAGGATCACAAAGTATTATCTGAGCACCCATACCGATAAGCCTGTCCACAAAAAACAGTCTGCTTTCGAACATTTTTTCAAAGAAAAGCACTGTTCCATCAGCCTGCGTTGCAGCAACAATTGCTATAGACATAAGATCTGAAGGAAACGATGGCCAGGGACCATCATCTATTTTGGGGATTGCATTATTCAGTTCCTTTACAATTTTCATCCTTGAATGCGAAGGAACAAAAACATCATTGCCTCTAGCTTCAACTGTTATGCCGATTTTTGAAAATGTTTTTATGACCGCTCTATAGTTTTCGGCTCTAAAATCCTTTACAAGAAGTTCTCCTCCCGTCATTGCAGCGAGAGAGATGTAGCTGCCTGCCTCAATATAGTCCGGGCTTATTGTATGTTCACATCCTTCGAGTTTAGTTACACCTTTTATCTCAATAACATTAGTTCCAATTCCCTTTATATCCGCACCCATATTATTAAGAAACCGACACAAACCCTGGACATGAGGTTCAGTTGCAGCATTTGTGATCTTTGTGTTACCTTCTGCACAAACTGCTGCCATGAGTATATTCTCTGTTGCAGTTACACTTGCTTCATCAAGAAAAACATCCGCACCTGTCAGTTTATTTGCAACAACCCTGTATCCATTATTATCAGATGTATATGAAGCTCCCAGCTGTTCAAAACCAATAAAATGCGTATCGATCCTTCTTCTGCCGATTATATCGCCACCGGGAGGAGGAAGTACGATTGAACCGGTCCTTGCTAAAAGAGGCCCTGCAAAAAGAATAGAAGTTCTCACCCTGCTGCAGAGATCTCTGTCAAGTGGTTTCGGAGAAAGTCCTGCGGCGTTTATTTCAAAAGTATTTTTATCAATTCTTGTAACCGTCGCTCCCAGATCATCAACTATCTCAAGCATGACTCTGACATCCAAGATATCAGGGACATTGGATAGTTTCACTTTCCCATCACATAGCAATGACGCTGCAATTACAGGGAGAGCTTCGTTCTTGTTGCCTGAAAGCTTAACTACACCTTCAACTACATCACTTCCCTTAATATCAAAATATTGCATTTTTATCACCATGAATTTAATTGAAAAAACACACTCAGGCGATAATTTACAGGATATGTCAGTGTTTTCCAACTTTTTTTATGTAAAAATTTGCAATTTGATTAAATAGGGATATAACTGTTGCGTCTTGTGGGCCTATAGCTCAGTTGGTAGAGCCTCCGGCTCATAACCGGATGGTCAGAGGTTCGACTCCTCTTGGGCCCACCACCGTGTTTTAGGAGGTAAGACTTGACGTTTTTTTACATTAAAAAAAAGATAATGACATACGAAAAGCACTTGTGTAACAACAAGTGCTTTTTTTTTCGCAGATTTTAACTAGAAAAGGAGGCTCTTTTGCTCGAAGAACTGAAAAAACTTAAAGATCTACAGCTTGTTGACTCCGAAATTTTTAACCTTGAAGAAGAACTGGATAATCTTCCTGAAAAGAACGAAAAGCTACTTTCTCAGATCGGAGAAATGGAAGGGAAACTTGAAGAACTGAAAAATGCCATCGGTATCCAGATGGAAGAAAAACAGAAAAGAGAAAACATCCTTAAAAAAGGCGAGGACAAGCTAAAGAACATTACTGGAAAACAGCAGTCTGCTATCCGTAATAAAGAGGAATACAACGCTCTTCTTCGAGAAATTGACAACATTAAAAGATTCAACAGAGACATCAGTGATGAAGTTGCCGAAATTGACAAGGAAGTGGGTTTTAAGACCACTGAACTTCAGCTCATTGAAAGCGAAAGTCTTGAGAATATCAAGGAATTCAAAGACATTATCGCTAACAACGAAAAACGTATGGCCAATCTTGAAAAGAACCTTGAAAAAAAATACAAGGACAGAGAAAAGATTGCTGAAAAAATTCGCCCTGTCGTTGCAAGAAAGTATCAGAGAATATTTGAAAGTTCCCTTAACGGCAAAGCTATTGCTCTTGTAGAAGAAAGGGTTTGCCTCGGATGCAACATGACACTTCCTCCTGAACTTTACAACCTTGTTTTACGCTCAAAACGTATTGAGGTCTGCCCGAACTGTCAGTGTATTCTGGTACCTTCAGAAAAAGCAGAAAACAAGAAGGAACAACCTGTAGAACCTTTAGTGTAGTATTTTACAAGTTCTTTAATATTTGAAAAGCAGCACATCCAGTCGCTGATCAACGATCAGAGGAAAGTCCGGACTCTACATGGCGGAAAGCTGGCTAACGGCCAGGAACAGTGATGTTACGGAAAGTGCAACAGAAAACAGACTACCTGTTTAACAGGAAAAGGTGAAAAGGCGGGGTAAGAGCCCACCGGGACTGTGGTGACACAGTTCGTATTGCAAACCCCTTTCGGAGCAAGGTCTAATAGAGATGCCATCTGCTGAGGCAGATAAGGACGGCCAGTCCGAAGCATCCGGGTTGACTGCTTGAGGCGTCAGGTAACTGACGTCCCAGATGAATGACTGGGTAAAACAGAATCCGGCTTATGTGCTGCTTTTTAATCTTCTACTGATATATCACAAATGAAGTAAAAGTCGCTTCTCCGCCATATATTCTCAAGCCTGAAGTTATGGGAAATGAAGTCGCTGAATCAGTGTATACAACTTTACCTGTCCCTCCGTCTTCATCGCTGTAGGTACAAATAATATCAGAACCGTTATAAAAAACTCTTACTTTACGCAAGGCATTATTGGAACTTGACGGGTTTAACACATTACTGGAACCTTTATTGTCGTAGGACGGATATTCCCAAATTTCAATATCACCATTACGATCATACAGGCAGCCGTACGATTTACTGCTGGATAGATCAACAACTAATCCTGCCCAGTCAGCCCGGTCCGAACTTGAGTAGTAAAAACTCGTTTCCACAGAAAAATTATTGTTTGTAATTTCTGTTGAGTTTTCAAAATTATCATCATTAGAATCACCAGTTAGTTCGCCATCACCATAGTCCCAGTCTTTGTTATCATTTTTAGCACTCCATAAACCCGCTTGATCGTAAAAAGGCTCAAAAATCAGAATTTGTGAAAGAAAATCGAAGTCAGCCGCTTCACAGACATCTCCAATTTCATCATCCTGAGTATTAAACTGATCAGCATTGAAATATGTCGGACAGTTATCACAGTTATCATCAACGCTATCACCATCCTCATCAAGACCATTACCTATGCAGGCTGTATCACCCGTATTACCAGTGTCTCCTGTATCTCCAGTGTTTCCAGTGTTTCCAGTATTTCCCGTATCACCCGTATTACCAGTGTTTCCAGTATTTCCCGTGTCGCCAGTATTTCCTGTATCTCCAGTATCTCCAGTATTTCCTGTATCTCCTGTATTCCCTGTGTCGCCTGTATTTCCGGTATTTCCTGTATCTCCTGTATCTCCTGTATCTCCTGTATCCCCGGTATTTCCTGTATCTCCTGTATTCCCTGTATCTGATGTGTCCGTGTCGTCCATTTCGTCCGCTTGTGAGTCAGATTTTTCACCAACTGGTTTAAATTTAACGTTACTTTCACAACCGATAAAAAGCACAGTCAGAATTAAAAGAATAAATAGTTTCTGCATGACAGACTCCCCTTCACAGTTTTTAACGACCATCTGTTAAAGATTATTCAATATTCTTTTTTTTTCAAGTTACTAAGGACCGCAATATTGACAAACTCTCTTTTAAATTGAAAAATGATTGCAGTTTTTTTAATTGTGTAAACGTTGTAAGAAAAATTAAATAAGAGGAAAACTATGAAAAAAACACTTTTTGTCTTCGTCACTATCATTTCACTCTTCCTTCTCTCTTGTGGTGAAAATTCAAAAAACGACAATGACGGTGGTTCAGATGAAGACTCATCAATTCTTGACTCTGACAGTGAAGAAAACGATGAAGATATCTATCCGGAATCCTATTTTGAGACTTTTGTGAACACTTTGCAGTCCGATCTAAATAAAAGTGATGCTCTTGGAGTTTCAGTGGCAATAATGAAAGATGGTAAGGTGATCTTTACCAGAGCTTTCGGATTTAAGGATGTTGATAAAAAAGTTCCGCTCACTACCAATACTCTCATGCAGATAGGTTCAACAACAAAACAGATGACCGCAACTGCACTGCTTCAGAAAGTTGAAGAAGGAAAAGCTGAATTAAATATGACGCTTAATGACGTTATTCCTGATCTTGAATTTAAGCTCAATGAGAACTGGAATGACCAGATAACTCTCCATCACCTCCTTAGTCATCAGGGAGCGTTCTATGACTACACGCCATGGGATGAAAATCCGTCTGACGACATGCTTGAAGCTATTGCCTTGGGAACTTTTGCTAAGACATATTTCTTATTGGCTCCTCCAGGATCTTTCTACAACTATTCGAATCCAAACTTTATTATTGCGGGACTTGTGACAGAGAAACTTGATCCCAGATACTGGCCGGACATTATGACCCAGGATGTATACAAACCGCTTGGAATGGATCGTACATTCTTAAGAAAAACCGAAGTTATAAAAGATGGTGATTATTCAGATTCATTCGGCTTTGATTATAACGATGTTGAAAGTGGAAAACACGTGCCATTGACTATTGATCAGATCGCTGATTCCGCCTTTACTCGCCCTGCAGGACTTGCATGGACAACTCCGGCCCAGATGATGAAATGGGCAGATTTTATAATGAACGGAAATAACGACGTTCTAGGTGATAAATACAGATTGATGATCACAACGCCTCAAGTGGACACTCTTTATGCGGCAGGAACAATGCATTACGGCTACGGAATGTCCGTTGAGACAGGCTATATGTCAAAAGATAACAAATGGTATGAAATTCCAGTCTGGGAACACGGTGGTAACACAATTTCATTTTCAAACATTCTATATATTCTACCTGAACAGGATTTTGCTATTTCAATTTGCACAAGCGGATATGGAACTGACTTTTCTAATAGTCTTGATGCTGCGATCACAACTCTTGTCGATCTTCCACAACCTTCAGAAAACGTTCCATCTTATGAAACTGATCCTGAGAAATTTGATGACCATGTTGGAACTTACAACGACGCAAATAACGTTGGAAAAATGGTCATTACTCGTGAAGGAGACAAACTTCTGGTCAGCGCTCCGACACTTGTTGAATATGAATATGAAGTTGGTCCGGAACTTGTACCTGTCTCAAGTGATATTTTCATCATCTATCTTGACGGTGAACCACTTGACATCACATTTGTAAAGGAAGATGGACATTCAAAATTTATGAGAAACAGAGCCTTTGTCCTCACAAAAGTTGAAAAAGAGGAAACACTTTCTGTTCCAACTGAAAATCAGGTGAAAAACTTCATTCTCCGCTCAAAGATCAAGACTGACAACCATTTGAATAAATTAATGAATTAATCTTTCAGCAACACATTATCAATTGCATCAATAAAAGCTTCTCGGGGAAGTGCACCCGTTGACATCTGAGGTTTGTCGTTCATTGGAACAAAGAGAATGCTGGGGATCGAGCGTATGCCGAACATTGATGCTAATTCCTGCTGCTCTTCTGTGTTTATCTTGAAAATATCGATTTTCCCCTTGTACTCCTGCGAAAGCTTTTCGAGAACAGGCGCAACAGCTTTGCAAGGCCCGCACCAGTCAGCAAAAAAATCAATAATGCAAGGTCTTTCACCAATGAATTTCCACTCCTCGCCCTTCTCAAAATCAAAAATCTTTTCTTTAAAACTTTCCTTAGTCAAAAATTCCATTTTATCCTCCATTTTCAATAAAAAGCATCATTTGCAACCAAAGCAAACATATCGTTTGTGATATATATACAAGTTTTGATGAAGGTCAAGGTTTCGATCTTAATTTTCCTGTAGAGTTTGTTTCTGAATTGAATTTGCATCTATTCTGAAACCTGTTGCATTCTGACCTTCAGGACTTCCTATCACTATTCCATAAAACACATTACCTTTTATAAGGACGTTTTTATTGTTGTACATGGATAGATCTATTTTATCACCCTTGCTTACAATTGGTACGGCAAGATTATCAGACAACAGTACTTCCCAATCCCAGAACATATGACCAGCACCTTTTCCAGATTTGTTCGGGGTAAACTTTCTAAGCTTCCCTTTTATATTAACCTGCTTATTTTTGTGCTTTTGAAGACAGACAAAACTGTCACAGATGACATAATTTTTCTGTTCCATCGCATTCTTAACTTTTACTTCCTGCTTACACGAGATCATGATTGCGATCATTGTTAAAAGTAAGACAACAAGAGCTCTATTTATCATCTTTGACATAACCACCTCTTTTCATTTTTATATAAACATCTTGTTATTCCGACCTGACCATTATATCAAACCAAAGCAGATAGCTATAAAACTTGGACCGTTAAGACCACCGTGGATGAGAACACCTGTCCATGAGTTCTTTGTTTTCTGAACAACGTAGGACTGGATGAAAATAATAGGAAGCATCGTAAACAGAAGATGCCAGCCAAACGCAACGTGAAAAAGTCCCCAGCCTATACCATGAATAATCCAAGTGTATTTACCGAAAACAATTTCCTGTCTCGGGAGCATGACTCCCCTCCACAAAAATTCTTCCCCTAGGATATTTAAGATCCAGTAAGGAGCCCAGACAAGCAAAAGCCAATATCTTCCTGAACTGAGAGGCTCAAAAGACATGAACGGAGGAGAATGGTCGAACTTTCCAACTGTAAGTTCAAGCCCTTTCATAGCAAGACCGCTGAAAATCGCCACGGCTATCATTCCGCCTAAAGTCCAGATGAGGTCTCTTTTTGTTAACTTCCTGAACCTCAATCTTTCTATGATAGTCTTTTTTGAGATTGTGAACCCTTCAGATCTTAAAATGAAAAAACCTGTGATGATCAGAGGTGTGAAAACTCCTAGACCAGCAACAATGAACCAAAAGAGAATTGTCTCCTGGCCTGTTACCCGGCTTAGATAAGGAATCATATAGTTCGCAAGCACATACAGAAGCAGAGCTGCCGGAATATAGATCGCAAAAGAACCAATCAACCCGAGCTTTTCCAATTTTATGTTGTTTTCCATTTCCTTCTCCATTCAATTAAGTGAAAGATTTTAGTTTTTTGGGAATTGAGAGTCAAGTTGTGGTGATTTAGATAGATTTATTGCGACCTGACCCCTACTTCTGAAGAAATGAAGGAAAAAGTAAAATACTTTCATCTTCGTGGCGCTTTTGACTACAATAAGCTTAACTGGCCGCATAAATTCATGATGTGGATGATGAAAAAAATGATCGAAATGAAAAATCCTGACAAACGATCCAAAGATGAACAGGAACTTCTCGCGACTTTTTCAGAGCCATCTGACTTTAAATCAAGAGAGAATATAAATCCTATTGTGAAAGCGGTTGCAAAGATTTTATAGAGTTATTGCGACCTGATCCCGACTATAGTGAGACAGGGATTTTTGTCAATTCTGATCTACCAATTGATGTATGGAAAAATCTACTTAAAAGCTTTTGAAAGTCTCTCCCAAATAGCATTGTCAAATTCAGAACCAGCTAAAGTGCTCGCATCTGCTGCATCACCATGACGTATCACTACCATATCCAGACTAGGTATGATATAGATTTTCTTATCCTGGGCTCCAAGTGCCATCACCATATCTGCTGGTCCCTCAGGAATCGCGGAACCTACAACCTTTTCTTTTTTTGGAGGGATATATGATTCCTTCCCATTAAGCCAGAAAAGATAACCATATGATGGATTTAACTCCTGAGAAGAATTGGTAGCTTCGTTAATCCAGTCGTTGCTCACAATCTGATTCCCATCCCAATTTCCTTTAGAAAGAACAAGATGTCCAAATCGTGCCATATCTCTTGCTGAAGATTCCATCGTGTTTATATTTCCTAATAGCTTAACCACCCATTGAGAATTTGTCATTCCAATTTTATCCAAAAGTGCTGATTTCGTGAAATTGTCTCTCGATCCTGTTATCTTCTCAAGAATATCACCAAGTACGTAATAAACTTTTGTATTGTAGTAATTAACTGTCCCTGCATCAGCGACATACCCTAATTCCTTTTTATCCTCAAGACCACTTGTCATAGTTAGCAAGTGCCAAACTTTTATCATCTCTTCTTTATCTTGAGGCGCTCCAGACCAACCAACACCAATAAGGTCAGATACTTTGTCATCTATCCCTAGCAATCCTTCATCAATTGCAATTCCAATGAGTATTGAGGTGATACTTTTTGCAGCTGAATATATCAATTCAGATGTATGAATATCCCAATCATTCCAATACTCTTCAACAACAATCCTACCTTTATATAAAATTATAAATGCAGTTGAATTATTTTCACCAATAAATTGAGTGAGATCATCAAGTTTTTCACTGATTAGTCCAACCGATTCTCTTGTGTCAATTTCCCATTCATTTCCAGAAAGTGGAGGGTAATAATAACTTTCCTCATCAATTAAACTGTCCCCATCACTCACTTCTGAATCTTCATCCAACGGATCATTTGTATCAATTGAATCAATATCGTTGTTTATACTATCAAGTTCCTGTTCATTTTTCTCACTATCGTCATTTTGTTCCATGTTTTCATCTACCAATTTTGATTCATCCTTAGAATCACTCTGATTATCACTGTCCACATTCTGATTTGAATCATCGATTGTAGCATTACCATCAGGTGAACACCCTGATAGTAGAGTGATTAGTAACAGCAGCAACCAAAATGTATTTATTCTGAAAAAACTTTTACACATGCCACTCCTCCAAATTTAATATACATTTCCATAAGATAACTTAATTTTTGAAATTATGTAAGAAAAAGGGGGAAAAAGGAGGAAATAGTCAATTTTAAATAGTGTCTGTCCGTAAATTTCTTCGTAACAAAGAGAAATATATTAGATTAACTTTAAAGCCTTCATTGTTGTGATTGTTCTTTCCAAATATATAGATTTTGACTCTGTCATCATCACCAAAACACTCATCGGCAAAAACATAGCGTACGTCTGCCTTATACCGACTTCCGCCTATTTTTCCTCTGCGGATGTTTCCTCAGATTTTTCAAACTTCTGCGCTCTTCCACCGAGATACTGTTTTAAAAAGAGCTCTGTTCTTCCAAAAAAGTCTATATTATTTTCAGGTCTTGCGAATCCATGTCCTTCATCTGGATAGACGATATAAGTAACGGGAAGATTATTCTTTCTCATTGCTTCCACCATCTGGTTTGACTCTTCAATATTTACTCTTGGATCATTTTTTCCCTGAGCTATGAGAAGTGGAACTTTAATTTTATCTGCATGGTGAAAAGGTGATATTTTTTTGTTCAGTTCTTCATCATTTTCCACATCTCCAACACGAAGTACAAGTTCTTTCTTAAATGTCGCCCAGTATGCAGGGATGGTTTTGAAGAATGTTTTAATGTGTGAAGGACCAACGATATCAACTCCAACTGCATAGAGATCCGGAGTAAATGTAACTCCTGCGAGTGTTGCGTATCCACCGTAAGACCCACCCATTATTCCAACTTTTTTGGGATCTGCAACGCCTTCTTTTATTGCCCATTTCACAGCATCAGTGAGGTCATCCTGCATTTTTCCTCCCCACTCACCATTTCCAGCGTTGACGAACTCTTTACCGAAACCTGTTGATCCACGATAATTAACTTGAAGTACTGCGTAACCTCTGTTGGCTAACCATTGTGCAGTACCGTTAAGTCCCCAACGATCTCTAGCCCATGGACCACCATGTGGATGAAGGATCATAGGCAGATTCTTTGCTTCTACACCTACTGGAAGTGTTAAATAGCATACCATTTCAAGTCCATCACGACTTTTTATGATGACTGGTTTCATTTCTGCCAGTTTGTATTTTTCCATTTCCGGTTGATGTGTGAAAAGAAAGTCAGCTTTTTTAGTTTCTCTGTCATATGTGTAGTAGCTGAGTGGTTTTGTATCGAGCATGTACGCAACTATCCATTTTGTGTTGGATTTATTAGCACTGACTACATAAAACTGACCTTCCGTAACACTTTTCAGATATTCATAATCCGCTTTAATGGAATCATCAAGAATTATTACCTCCATTTTTGTGTAATCTATTGAAACTCCAAGAATTTGGTGGGTTATCGGGTCTAAGAAAACTCTGCCGAGATCAACTTTATCGCTCTGATAAATATTCTTCACCTCTTCTCCGGTTGTTCCGTCAATTTCTACTAATTTAACGGTGTCTGATCCGATGGATGTTTTAACATAGAGGTTTTTGTTGTCAGGTGTAAATGCAACTGGACCACCGTTTTCTCCAAAAGGAAATGTTATCAGATCTTTCCAGCTATCTTTTTTATTCTTTCTCGTCCTTATAATTGTATCAGCTGTCTGCTGATTCATGACGACAGCACCTCTAATTACAAAGTTGTGATCAGTCATCCATCCTAAAACATCTCCGGGATTCTCCGTATCCAGTTTAAGTTCGCCTGTTTTAAGATTTAGGTGATACATATCAAAAAGAGATTTATCGCGTTTATTTAAACCTACATATATTTCATCCGGATGGTTTCTGTCTGTGATAACATTCTGAGCTCTAACACCGTCAAATGGAGTTAAATCCTTAGTTTCTTTAGTGTTCATATCGGTCACATAGAGGTGCCAATTTTCATCACCACCTTTATCCTGAATATAGTAAAGCTGTTGCCCATTCCAGACCCAACCGTAGTGTATAATTCCCCGTTTCTGATCATCAGTTATCATTACAGCGTCTTTTTCACCTATGTTTTGAACCCATACATTTAAGACATTTTTTTCATTTGGAGCTATCCATGAAAGTTTTGTTCCATCAGGTGATAGTTGAACCTGCACTTTGTCAGGATTTCCAAGTAAGACCTTTCTTGGAATAAGCTCCGGCAGTTTGTTTAAATAAGGAACTGGTGCCACCATTTTTACCTCCATTTTCTTCTATTTTTCCTCTGCGGATGTTTCCTCAGATTTTTCAAACTTCTGCGCTCTTCCACCGAGATACTGTTTTAAAAAGAGCTCTGTTCGTCCGTAAAAGTCTAAACGATTTTCAGGTCTTGCGAATCCATGTCCTTCAT